>ERZ1026890.40-NODE-40-length-94029-cov-40.232469_pt1 | contig 94029 bp, 76 predicted proteins | sample MGYA00380175_ERZ1026890 | MGnify/ENA primary metagenome ERZ1026890 (study PRJEB33269, sample SAMEA4719811) | human gut metagenome | biome: human-associated habitat; feature: organic feature; material: feces | place: Cameroon | collected 2013-10 ...
CGCAATACAAAATGAAAGGCCCAAGACTTTCATTTTTATTGCCGAGGTGCAGCCTGTCATAACAAAATACGAACAAAGTCACATATCCGAAGGCATATAAAACCGCAAACAATTTATACAAAAAGTCACACCTCACGCCGCAATTTCAACCACATCAAACAATTTTCCCTCCGACTGAATGCAGTTTTGAATAATTTTATGTAAGTTTGCACTTGTCGCATCATAAGATTATGACTGCGCATAAAACAGACATACTCATTAACTGCAAGCTAATAACACACCGATTATGAAAACAATCAAAAAGCAAGCCACAATGTGGACACTCGCACTCATCACACTGATGACCATGTTCAGTTGTGACGAAGATTGGTGGAACGACTGGGACGGTGGTTCAGACATAACAGGCCAATGGAGAATTGTCGAGACCACAGGCTACGGCCCATACAGACAAGAAGACTATTGGACGTTTGACAAAAACGGCTATTTTTACACCGAGGGATATGGCACACAGCCAGAGCGAGGACTTTGGAGCATGGCCGGTCGACGCAACATACAAATATCATTTGATAATGGCAGAACGGTCTGCATGGACGCATACGTCAGCACCTTCAGCGGCGACTACATGACACTCAACGTCGATGACTACGACAGCCGCACCAGTTACACGCTGAGATTTGTACGCGCCGGTGGTTACGATTGGTAAACAGGCATACAACGCCAAGACGACGCCGTCAATGCACCACTGCTACACACCATCCACATTAAGACTGCAAGCACCTGATGAAAATTCTTACACAAGAAGAGATAAGGCATAAAATAGACACCCCACTTTTTAACAAACTTACTGAAACCGCCGACGAGTTGCAGCTTGAATGCTATCTGGTTGGCGGTTACGTGCGTGATTTATTCATAGAGCGACCCACCAACGACATTGACGTGGTAGTAGTTGGCAGCGGCATCAAAATGGCCGAAGCCTTTGCCCAAAAGCTTGGGCGCGGCGCCCATCTGTCAGTGTTCCGCAACTTTGGCACAGCACAAGTCAAGTGGCACCACAACGAGGTTGAGTTCGTGGGCGCACGCAAAGAAAGCTACTCACACGACTCACGCAAACCCATTGTCGAAGACGGTACCCTTGAAGACGATCAAAACCGCCGCGACTTCACCATCAACGCCATGGCCATCTGCCTCAACGCAGCCCGGCTCGGCGAGTTGGTCGACCCTTTCGATGGTGTGCGCGACCTTGAGGACGGCATCATAGCCACCCCACTCGACCCCGACATCACCTTCAGCGACGACCCGCTGCGCATGATGCGCTGCGTGCGCTTTGCCACCCAGCTCAACTTTACTATTGAGGACGAAACCTTCGAAGCCCTGGGCCGCAACCGCGACCGCATCAAGATAATCAGCGCCGAACGCATCATTACAGAGCTGAACAAAATAATGATGTCGAAGGTGCCATCTATCGGCTTCGTAGAACTGCAGCGCTGCGGCTTGTTGTCCATCATTCTGCCCGAAGTGGCCAATCTCGACTGCGTGAAAACGCGCAACGGCAAATCGCACAAGAACAACTTCTACCACACACTCGAGGTGCTCGACACCGTGGCATCAAAGAGTGACAAACTCTACCTGCGCTGGGCAGCCCTGCTACACGACATTGGCAAGCCACGCAGCAAGCGATGGGAGCCGGCCATAGGCTGGACCTTCCACAACCACAACTATCTGGGCGAAAAGATGATAAAACCGCTCTTCAACCGCATGAAACTGCCACTTGACGAGCGTATGAAGTATGTGGCCAAACTCGTAGGGCTGCACATGCGCCCCATTGCCATAGCCGACGACATCGTGACCGACAGCGCCGTGCGACGACTGCTATTTGAGGCTGGCGACGACATTGAGGACCTCATGCTGTTGTGCGAAGCCGACATCACCAGCAAGAACGAGCAACGCAAAAAGAACTTTCTGCAAAACTTCAAAATCGTGCGCCAAAAGCTCATCGACATCGAAGAGAAAGACCGCATACGCAATTTCCAACCACCCGTTACAGGCGACGAAATCATGCGACTGTTCACCTTGCCCCCTTGCCGCGAAATTGGTACGCTGAAGAGTGCACTCAAAGACGCCATACTTGACGGCAAAGCAGAAAACAAACCCTTGGCCGCCCTTAATTTTGTGATGGAACGCGCCCAACAAATGGGATTGTCTGCCAACCAAGAGGCCTATGCCGAAATCAGGCAACAAAAAGAGACTGACGAAAAGGCATTGGCTGAAACTGCTGCCGATTGACAGCATCAAGGTGCAGCCCACCACGGTGACTTACAAAAATCCCCCCACACAAACAAAAGATCAAAAGCGTATGACCCCCGACATCATCGAAGCCAACAAGCAGCGCTTCATAGCCCTCTGTCATGAACACATCAAGCGTGAGGGTGTTGACAAAGTGTTGGCCTATCTCGAAAACACCGACTTCTACACGGCACCAAGCTCTACCAACTTCCATCTCAACGAGGACGGTGGCCTGTGCCAACACTGCATCAACGTGTTTGAAACGGCATGCAGCATCTACGACAGTGTGGCACAGCCTGCCATCGAAAACGGCACATCGCCATTTCAAGAGCAAATTTCGCGCGAGAGCATTGCCATTGCCACATTGTTCCACGATATATGCAAAGTCAAAATGTACCACAAAGCCGAACGTTGGAAAAAAGACGACAAAGGCAAATGGCAGTCGTACAATGGATATGAAATAAAAGATGATTTCCCCTTCGGGCATGGTGAAAAGTCGTGCCTTATGCTCAGCTGGTATATGCGCCTCAAGCCCGAGGAGATGTTGGCCATACGTTGGCACATGGGCATGTTCGATGTGGGCGAAAACGGCAGCACCAACCGCTACTCCTTTTTCACAGCCAGCGACAAATCAGCCCTCGTAAGCATTGTACACGCCGCCGACTTTTTGTCATCAAAACTTAAGGAGAAAACCACTACATACTAATGATGCACTTTGATAGAGTGTATACACTTTACTGCATCGTCAGCACCCTACAGATTATTTTTCGTCACTTTGTCTACACTCTACACTAATAGCACGTAACACACTGAATATCAACGGCTTTAGGAGTGTAGACAAACTCGTAATTTATCTACACTGTATCTGCACACCGCATTCGGCAAGTTAAATGCACAGCAAGCGCACCAGCCATACTGTGCACAAGCATCAGCCAACGCGGCCATGCGCGCAAGCAATGACAGTAACGGGAGGCCGTTATAACACACGGAGCAACACATTTTTCTACCTCCCGCAACTGTTTTTTCTATCCCACATGACTGAAAATTGCACAGGCGCGCCCCAACTGACACACAATATATAATTAAGATGGTGCAAGGGATTGATTGCAGACTGAGGGGGTAGAGATAGAGAGGGTGAATATAGCGTGTAGAGGGTAATATGCGAACAAAGCGTGTAGATGACAAGTGCAGGCAAAGTGTAGATGGTTTTACAAGTTGTCTACACGCCATAACAAACTGATTATCAATACATTAAACACACTTAGTGCAGAGTGCAGACAAAATGGATATAACTACTTTTTAGGGGGTAAGCACAAAGCGTGCATACACCATCTGCACAACCGACATTACCTGCACCCACTTACTACAATAACAGACAGAAACACAAGCCCCATTGCACCACCATGCCATGAGGCCAATCATACAAAGAAATATCACATTAACCATTCAACCCCATACATCGATGAGGCATTACAAACATCACTTCAAAAGCATCAAACTCTTCGTTGTGCTTTTGGCCTTGGCTTGCGTGCAAACACTTGCAGCAGCCACACAAAATCCGCCTGCTGTAACTGCCCTGCTCAATCGCATTGGTGGCAACGGCACAGCTGACCGCTTTGTCACCATTGTCGACGAGCGCATCAGCAGCAACGGCAAGGAGGCCTTTGTCATTACAAACCAAGATGGCAAGCCTTGCATCAAGGGCAGCAACATTTCGGCGGTGACAACGGGTATTAACTGGTATCTCAACCACTATGCCCACGTCAATCTGTCGTGGAACAATCTGACCATGGACCTAAGCGGCAAAACACTGCCCGTGCCTACTACCGACGAGACACACGAGAGCAGCGTTGACTACCGCTACTACCTCAACTACTGCACCTTTTCATACTCCATGTCGGTATGGACATGGGACCGCTGGCAAAAGGAAATTGACTGGATGGCCCTGCACGGCATCAACATGCCGTTGCAGATTGTGGGCCTTGACGTGGTGTGGAGAAATTTGCTGGTCAACGACCTTGGCTACACCAAGGACGAAGCCAACGCATTTATTGCCGGCCCCTGTTTCCAAGCTTGGTGGGGCATGAACAACCTTGAGGGTTGGGGTGGCCCCGACCCCGATTGGTGGTACACACGCCAAGAGGCATTGGCCAAAAAGATTCTGGCCCGCGAGCGCGAGCTCGGCATGCAGCCCGTACTGCCTGGCTATGCTGGCATGGTGCCGAGCAACATCGAAAGCAAAAAGGGCTACAAAGCCAACAACCAGGGCAACTGGTGCAACTTTGTGCGTCCCTACATTCTCGACCCCAACTCCACCGCATTTACCGAAATATCAGCACTCTACTACAAGCGTCTTGAGGAGCTGATGGGTACATCTGAATATTACAGCATGGACCCCTTCCACGAGGGGGCCAACACCGACGGCATTGATGTAGCCTCGGCTTATAGCAAAATAGCCGATGCCATGTACAAGGCCAACAGCAATGGCAAGTGGGTCATTCAGTTCTGGCAATGGAGTGGCGCACAATACAATGTATTAGACAAAGTAGAAAAGGGCAAACTCATTGTGCTTGACCTCTTCAGCGATGCACACACACATTTTAATGATTACAAAGGCCATGATGCCGTTTACTGTGCACTGCCCAACTTTGGTGGCCGCACGGGTTTGTTCGGCCGTCTGTCTAAAATCATGACCGATTTCTTTACACAGAAGTCTACATACAGCAACATCAAGGGCATTGGCGCCACTCCCGAGGCCATTGAGCAAGTGCCTGTACTTTACGATGCCCTGTTCGAACTGCCATGGCGCAGCAGTGCCCCCGACCCCAAGGCGTGGCTTGCCGCATACAGCACAAGCCGCTATGGCACAGCCAATGCCAATGCCGAGGAGGCTTGGGAAAAGATACGCAACTCGGCACTTAATTGTCAAACCGCACTGCAAGGCCCCCACGAGGCGGTGCTCTGCGCACGTCCGAATTTGAGTGTTGACAAAGTGTCAAGCTGGGGCGGTACTGAGATTTTCTACAATGCGCAAGATGTGCTCGATGCGGCCTACAAAATGCTGCAAGCCAAAGGCGAACTGAGCGGCGAAAACTATAGCTACGATTTGACCGACTTTGCACGTCAAGCTCTGACAGACTATGGCTACTATCTGCTCAAAGGCATTAACGAGGCTGCCACGAGCAATAATGCCAAGGCCTACGCTACGCGTCGCGATGCGTATTTGCAACTCATTCTCGACCTTGATGCACTGCTCAACACCAACTCCAACTTTATGCTGGGCCGTTGGACCAATATGGCACGCAACATTGCCGACGAAGCCAATGGCACGACTGAAAGTGACAAGCAATGGCTCGAACTTAATAACGCCCGTACACTCATCACGACATGGGGCGGAAACAGCAACAGCGAAGGAGCTGGACTGCGCGACTATTCATACCGCGAATGGGGCGGCATGCTCAAGGATTTTTACTACAAGCGCTGGAAAACTTTCTTTTACAACCGCGACAACAACATCACCGAACAGCCCGATTGGTTCAGCAACGATTGGGCGTGGGCGCACAATGCCTCACTCAGTTACAGCAATCAACCTACGGGTAACACCGCCGATGTAGCAACAGAACTATTCGGCAAATATTTCATTACTGTCAGCCCGGCCAATGCCAGCTCGCGTTGCTTTTACCGCTATATAAGTACAGACCTTGGCACAGCCCTCAACGTGTCTGCCACACGTGGTGCAACATACACCTTCCCCACCACTCTGCCCACAGGAGTGACTGCCACACTGAGCATTGACTTTAACAACGACGGCACTTTTGACGAAGGCGAGACGGCCGACGGACTTACCATCAACGTGCCCATCACAGCTATTGCCACGCAGGTGGCTGCCCGTCTGACATTGAACGATGGCACAACAGCCGACTTCAGCATTTTGCTTAAAGACAACATCACTACGGCGCGTACCGTGAGCGTAAACTGCGACAACAAGCAAGGTTCTGTGGCCATTGAGGGCAGCGACGCACTCAGCGTGACAAACACCGAGGCGGTAAGCCTCAAAGCCACACCTGCTGGCGGCTATGACTTCAAGAACTGGACTGATGCCAACGGCAATGTGGTAAGTACCGCAAATCCCTACATATATGGCGGAGCTGATGCGGCTACCTTCACGGCTAATTTTGTAACTAACAAGTGGGCTATGCCCAAAGAAGACCTTTCTGAAATTGGTACAATCCGCGATTATAACCAGTATCTGAAATCACTGACTTTCAAGCAGAACAACAGCGATGAGCTGAATGTTTACTCTACAGACGAATGTCCAAGTTCATTGTTCCACACCACCAAGATGGCTGAGGCTGCCAAAGGTAGCGAAATCACCTTGCACTGGTTGGGTGCAGGCGGCATGGGGTATACCAACTTGTCGGCCTACATTGACCTGAACAGCGATGGCGACTTTGACGATGAGGGCGAACTGATAAAGGTTGAGGGCGAAAAGGAAAAACAAAACCCCCAACTCAACGACTACACGCTCAAGGTGCTGTTGCCCTACGATATGCCCGAGGGCGTTACGCACATACGTCTGCGTCTTGATGGTGCTTGGCAAAAGGGGTACGATGCCCAAACGGGTGCCATGCCTGCCAACAATGAATTGATGCGCATGGCCTATGATGTGCCTGTCGACATTTTGCCTCAATCCTCAGCCCCCTGCACCGTGACTGTGAAGGCTGATGGCAGCGGACACGGCACGGCTGATGCCAATGGCCAACCTGACACCTATACCTATAAAGCTGGCGAGAGCGTTGTGCTGCGCGCCTACCCCGCAGATGGTTACCGCGTGTACTGGACCGACCAATACGGCCGACGCATACCGCAAAGCTGGATTGAAGGCAACACAATTCGCTTCAAGGCTTCTGAGAATGGTACTTACACGGCCAACTTTGAGGTTTCGGATTTGACCTTTGGCTCATGGAAATTTGACTACCAATATGATGACAATGGCATCACACTGACCAAAGTGCTCAGCGGAAAAGGTGAACTGACAATTCCTGCAAGCTATGAGGGGCGCCCCATCGTGGGCATCGCCCCAACAGCTTTGCACAAACAAACGGCACTCACAAGTCTCTCGCTCTCTGAAAATATCAAGCAACTTGGCGGTTCGGGCCTTGTGCTTAAAGATATAACAGGCGCAAAGATTGAGAACGCACCTATCGCACTACCTGATACACTTAAAAACAATAAGGATTGGCAAGTTAGCTTCAAGGTGCAGAACAATGGCAACACTTTTAACAAATGGGGCTCAAGTTTGTTAGCCACAGGCAGCATTGCCTTGGACGAATACTATCATAACGGCTTCCAGTTTTATCTGAAGAAAGACGGAAGCCTCATCATTAAGACAAATGGCAATAAGGAAACGACGCTGACTGCCACACAGAATGTGTCGAGTTTTGAATTGAAGATTTCGCACACGAAAGATGGCACGCTGACCTTTACGGTTGACAATGGCACAACAACCGAAACGCACACCGAACAGTCGTACCAGCTTAATGATATTACGCAGTTTAGCACCGCACTGCCCCAAGGAATCAATATTGAGAACCTTTGCGTTAGCATACCCAGTATGGCCGTTAACCCCTTCAAAGGTTGCACAAACTTGGCAAGTGTAAACATTGACAATGCCACCTACAAGAGTATTGACAATGTGCTGTACACGGCTGATGGCAAAACGCTTCTGGCCCGTCCTGAGGGATTGGTTCAAGCACTCTGTTTGCCAGCTGAAGTAAAAGTGATTAACACGCATGCCTTCACCAACACGCAGAACTTGCGTTGCATCATTGCCAACACAAGTGAACCTGCGCTTATGTTGAATGACGCTTTTGATAACAATACCATATATGTGCAGACGGCACCTGCAAATGCTGCCGCTTACCGCAAAGCATGGTCGCTGCCTGTGGTGTTTGATGTGGAGGCTACTGGCTCATTGAGCGAAACCGATGCGGCCCTGCTTGCAGACGGCGACGCGGTAAACCTCAATGCCACTGCCACACAAAGCGGTACCGCACCCACACTTGCCACCACGCAAAAGGTGTGGCTGACTACCACACTGTCTGCCAACGAGAAGCGCCCTTTTTGCTTTCCGTGCACACCGAGCAAACTTTGGGTTGAAGGCGTTGGCACGGCTGACCTCAGTGCACTGAAGTTGTTCACCTTCAACGGCAAATCATTTGAAGATGTGTCGACCATTGCAGCAGGCTCGTATTTGGTGCAAGTGCCCGAAGCCTGGAACAACCGCACGCTCACCTTTGAGTTTGATAAGACACTTGATAAAGCCACTACTGGCAGCGCCCCAAGTTTTTATGGCAATGCCACTACAAAAACCATTAGCGTAGAAGCACCTTACTATACCTACGACGAAAGTGCAAATGAGTTCGTGGCACATAACACTGGCAGCGCACTGACCTTATACCCTTTCATGGCTGCCATCAAGGCAAGCTCTGCAACAAGCAAAGACTTTGATGGTCCGAGTCCGGTGGTTTACAACAAAGTAAATGCACTAACAACTGACAGAGAATACTTGATTGTGGCAACAGACGACGAAGGCAATTATTATAGCTTTAATGCCAACAAATTGTCAACTAAAGCTCAAACCAAAATTGATGCTACCCCAATCTCTGTTAACGAAGGACAAGCCACACGTTACAACGAAACGGAGGGACTTTACTGTGAGTTATCTTCAGGCAAGGCCAAACTGGAAACTTTGCTAGATGGAAAATATCTCAATGTAAATAGAGATGGCTTTGTGGCTGGTAGCAGTTCTTATTTCACAATAACTTCTGACGCCACTAATGAAACCTTTAAATTGAAAAGTAAGGACAGTTACTATATTTACTTTAACAAGAATACCAAGCAGTTTAAGTGTACAAAGAGCACTAATCTTGCGTCATACGAAACTGCTGATTTCAATTTATTAGAGCGTGAACCTATCGCTTACATCAACGTGATTGCTCCCGAAGGCTACACCACATTCTATTGTGAGGACAAATACATTTGGCCTGAGGGCATTGAACAGTTTGCCAGCATTACAGGAGTAAAAGATGGCAAGATAGCCATAGAATGGAAGGCAAGACCTGACTACAACCAAATGCAGGCTAAGCAAGCCTTGCTAATCAAGGCCCCGCAAGGGAAATATCCCTGTTACAAGGCATGGTTTAACGGTGCACATGAGATAAGCGGCAACTGCCTCTTCGGTACCGAAAGAGACAAGATGATTGAAGCTGATGACGACAGTTACTTCTATCAGCTGACATACGGCACCATTGACGGCAAACGCACATTTGGCTTTTTCTGGGCTGAGGCTGATGGTGCACCATTCATCAACAAAGGTGGTAAAGCTTACCTCAAACTGCCTAAGAATGTGGCAAACAATGCTCAAGGCTTTGCATTGCTGCCAACCACCACAGGCATTGGCGCGGTATCTGCCGACAATCACGCGCCCTCGGCAATCTTTACACTCGACGGCAGAAAGCTGCAAGCTAAGTCTGTTGAGGAGCTGCCTGCCGGTGCATACATCGTGAATGGCAACAAGGTTATTGTAAAATAACCAGACCATTACTTACGTAATGCCCGTAGCTATAAAGGAACGACCTCCGTCAGGTGCTTTACACACCCTGACGGAGGTCGCCTTTTACAATGCACTTTATGCCCCGACTTGGTTCACGCAAATGCGCTCGCTACATTTTAGCGCACAAAAAGTTTTGTGCATCGCTTATCTTACACTACCTTTGTAGGAGTAAATTACAACAGCAATTATATGAACAAGCAACAACTCATTGACAACATTCGCGCCAAGCACTCTTTTCTGTGTGTTGGCTTAGATACAGACTTGAAGAAGGTGCCCGAACACCTGCTCAAGGAAGAAGACCCCATCTTTGCCTTCAACAAGGCCATTATCGATGCCACAGCCCCTTATTGTGTGGCATACAAACCCAACCTGGCATTTTATGAGTGCTTCGGCTTGAAGGGCTGGACTGCTTTTGAAAAGACAGTGCGCTACATCAAGGAAAACTATCCTGACCAATTTATCATAGCCGATGCCAAGCGCGGCGACATTGGCAATACTTCTGCCATGTATGCCCGCTCCTTCTTTGAAGAGATGGACATCGATTCGCTGACAGTGGCACCCTATATGGGCGAGGACAGCGTGACCCCATTCTTGCAGTATGAAGGCAAGTGGGTTATTTTGCTCGCACTCACCAGCAACAAAGGTTCACACGACTTTCAGCTGACCGAAGATGCCGAAGGCGAACGTTTGTTTGAGAAAGTGTTGCGCCGCTCACAGCAATGGGCTGACGACAAACAAATGATGTATGTGGTAGGTGCTACACAGGGCCGCTTGTTTGAGGATATCCGCAAAATTGTGCCCAACCACTTCTTGCTCGTACCCGGTGTTGGCGCACAAGGCGGCTCATTGCAGGAGGTTTGCAAATATGGCATGACCAAGGACTGTGGCTTGCTTGTCAACTCCTCACGAGGCATCATCTATGCCGACAACACCGAAAACTTTGCTCAGGTGTCGGCACAGAAAGCGCACGAATTGCAGCAGCAAATGCAAATTGAACTGGCCAAGGTTGGCTTGTAACACGTTGTTGGGACATTAACCAAACACAAGGGCGTGTCAAATTGCAGTATCTATCATTCTCTGCAATTTGACACGCCCACTCTTTTTATCGTGAAGTAAGTGTGATGCAACCGCGCCTTATTTGTAGGCTATTTATGATTTCGGAAATCGGGTATCTCAACCGGCATTCCACCCTGAATGGCCGACTTTTGTGTCAACTCTGCCAAACACGACCACTCGGCGGCATCATACACGTCCATGTCGAGCGGCAAACCATTGTTCAAGCAATAAATCAAACGCGCGTCCATGGCATAGTTCATCTCGTTGGGAACACCAAGCGCATGGCCCTCCTGCCAGAGCAAAGCTGCCGGTTGTGTGGCATAGTGTTGCATGGCGTCGAGTGCCTCAGCCCCAGTCAATGGCTCACCCTCTGCCCTCTGCAAGGTGGGGAGGGGGTATTTCTGCACAAAGGCTTTCGTGCCACAAACGGTCTGCAGGCGATTGTACGGACGGGGGGTGGTGACATCGAGCTGCAACATGATGCTCACACCATTGCGTGTTTGTATCAAAGCTGTGTTGATGCGCCCCATGACATCAGTCTCATCGCCCTCGAAAGCACCCTTTGCCGTAACCGACACAAGTGAAACCATGCGGTCGGCATGATGGAAGTCTAACAACTGTGCTATCGGCCCTATGGCATGGGTGGGATAAGGATTGCCCCCATGAGCTGCACAAGAGTGCACCATCCAGTTACGCTGGGTGTCGCTATGATAGCACCCTGTGGGCTGTGGCGACTTGATGTGGTGAATGTAGGCTCCCTCGCAATGGGTGATATGCCCGAAGTGGCCCTGACGAGCCATCTCTAACGTTTCGAGAGCAAACAAATCGTAGCAACAATTCTCGGTCATGAACAAATGCCGCCGTGTGCGTTCTGCGGTTTCGACCAACTGCCAGCATTCTGCTACGCTTGTGGCTGCGGGCACCTCAACGGCTACGTGCTTACCACAATTCATGGCTTCGACAGCAATGACAGTGTGCCACCGCCATTCTGTACAGATGTACACCAAATCGATGTCTGCCAACTGACAAGCCTCCCTCCATGCCTCTGCACCTTGCATAGCACGTGCCAACGGACGCCCCGTCGCTGTTAATTTGGCATTGGCCGCGTCAAGGCGTTGCTTGTCTATGTCTACAAGACAACAGATTTCAGCATGCTTTATGTACTGATAGCGTTCGAGTGTCTTCATACCACGATTGCCAAGGCCTATCAAGGCTATGCGTACAACAGGTATTGGTTGACAAGCGAGTAGTTGTGCTGATGGCATAATGCGATAATTGGTTTTTCATTAGCAGCATTGGGCTGCTTTATATATTAAAAAAGTGGACGTGCCCTTTCAGACACATCCACTCTACCACTTGGGTGTTACCTTGCCCTTTGATAAGATCGATCTTTATTAGAGCGCGAGTAAGGAGAATTACTTGCGGCTCTTGCCGTAACGGCTCATGAACTTGTCCACACGACCTGCGGTGTCCACCAGCTTTGACTTGCCAGTGTAGAAGGGGTGTGAAGTGCTTGAGATTTCAAGCTTTACTACGGGATAAGTCTCGCCTTCGAATTCAACTGTATCAGTTGTCTTGCAAGTTGAACGTGAAAGGAACATATCGCCGTTGCTCATGTCCTTAAATACTACGGGACGATAATTCTCAGGGTGAATACCTTTTTTCATTGTGCTATAGCTTTTATGGTTTATCAAATTGTTTTGGTAACAACTTAGTGTAATGGTCTGATAATCGGCTGCAAAAATACGACATTTTGAGTAAAGAGCCAAATATCTATCTTTTTTTCTTTGGCATTCACGCGTTAAGCCTTAACTTTGCCTATATGAAACGATTATTGTTGTTAGCCATTTTGCTCAGCAGCCTTATGCCGCGCTGCATGGCCCAGACACTTGATATATACTTTGTCAATGCACCAAAGAGTGTGCTTCCGCTACTCGACCGGACAGCACGACTCGACTTGATGGACTTGTATGCCAGCGGACTTCCGGCCAAGGCCGAAAACCTGTATGGCGGGCAATCTGAACTGCTGAAAAAGACAAGCGATTACCTGATGCTCAAAACATCGGACGCCGGCACATGGCAACTAAAAGTGCTGACTGCCGGACACGACACGCTACTTGTTTGCATACAATCGGTTGAAGCCGATGGCGTGTCGTCACGCATCAGTGTATATCAGAATGATTGGAAAATGGTTAAGCGCGACATGCCACATCTCACTAACGAGAAGTTTGTGAAGAACAGCACCGAAGTGACAGACTTTGACAGACAAAGACTGATGCCCACACTACTGCATCTGCCTATACAAGCCACATGGCACGCTGACGAACCGATAATAACCTTCTGTCTGAACCTGAACAGTCTGCCGAAAGAATATATCCATTTGGCAAAGGAACTCACGAAAAACATATCTTACAAATGGCAGTCTGGCAAATTTGTCGCACAGCCCTAATACATACGAACACAACAAAAGTTATACATGAACAAGCATTTGATGGCAGCAACCCTGCTGGCCCTGACACCGCTTTGCAGCCTTGCCGAAAATGAAATATCAGACAACAACCCTTACAATAACCCCGACTACGAAACTGCTGGTTACACCCTCAGAGCCAAAGGCAACTCTAAACTCATGCAGCAGATGCAACCGACTATCAAATTTGGCGGTTACATCATGGGCAAATACAGCATCAGCGACCGCAGCGGCCAGAACACCAATGGCGGTTTCGACCTGCGCTTTATACGTCTGTATGCCGACGGCCACGTTTACAAAGACTTTTACTACAAACTGCAAATGGAGGTCAATGGCGCACCGGGTGAGAACAAAGGGCCGCGCGTATTGGACGCCTTTATTGAATGGCAAAAGTTTAAGTTCTTCCGCGTCAAGCTGGGCCAGTTCAAGCGGTCATTCGGCTTTGAAAACCCCATGAGTCCATTGGCCATCGGCATGGGCAGCTATTCACAAGCTACTATGAAATTGGCCTCGATAAACGATCGCAACGGCGAGGGGGACTACAACAAGAGTTCGGGACGCGACCTTGGCGTGCAAGTGCAAGGCGACTTTATCACAGCCCCCGACGGACACAACTGGCTGCACTATCAGTTGGGTGTATTCAACGGACAGGGCATCAACCATACTGATAAGGATCACCACAAGGACTTGATTGGTGGATTGTGGTTCTCTCCCATAAAGGACCTTTGCATTGGCGGTTTTGGGTGGAACGGCAAATATACCAACGAGAAATATAATGCCACTGACCCAGCCTCGCTCAAAAGTGTAAAACGCGTGCGGTGGGGAGCTGGGCTGAAATATGAAAGTGACTGGACAGTGCGCGGCGAATATATGAGCTCGGTGGGCGGCGTCGTAACGAAGGCTACCGAACCCGACCGCTCTGACGCATGGTATGCCACACTCGGTGTGCCCGTGGCAAAGGGTTTGAAAATATATGGACGCTATGACTGCTACCGCAACGACAAACACTCGTGGAAATCGTTGCGCACAGATTATGGTTTGTCGGGCAATTACACCCTGGGCAAGAACCTCATATTCCAACTCAACTACACCTTCACAGACGACCGTTCGGCACGCCATGCCACAAATCCGAAGGACTCACACTACAACACATTTGACGTGCAAGTGACAGCACGTTTCTGACGCCAATCAAACTATTTGGAGGCTAAGGAGTTATAAACACACAACAAAGTAAAGAGTATTATGGGCGAATTGAAAAGACTTGAGACTGAGCGTCACGACTTTGTCAAAGCGCTGCACAACATTTATAACAACGAGCATATACGTCCCCAACAGGCTGAGGCACGTAAATTGGCCGACTTTATAGCAAGCGCAATCGAAACCGACAACTCGCTGCTACGCAACGAATTTGGGCACAACCGCATCATACTCGCCCTGCAAGCCATCAGTTTGGCTGAACAGGAGATTGGCTTGCGTGGCCATTCGCTCACAGCCTACTTGCTGCGCGCAGTTATACGCAAGCCTGAACAATGTGCACTCGTAGAGCACTACTTTGGCCAGGACGTGGCCAACACGCTGCAAGGTTTTCTGCGTGTTGAAGCCATCGAGGTTAAAACCGAAGCCATGCGCACCGACAACTTCCGCAATCTGCTCATTTCACAAGCTGGCGACATGCGCATCATTCTCATGCTCATTGCCGACAGTGTAAACTTGATGCGTCAGATCAAGGACGTTGAAAACATTGAAGCCCAACGACGTGTCAGCACCGAGGCGGCATGGCTCTACGCACCTCTGGCCCATAAGCTGGGACTTTACAAGCTAAAGAGTGAACTTGAGGACCTCAGCCTCAAATACTTGGAGCACGATGCCTACTATATGATTAAGGAGAATCTTAATGCTACAAAGCGTGCCCGCGATGCTTATATCGAAAACTTTATTGCTCCTATCCGCAAAATGCTCGATGCCGAAGGACTGCGCTACCACATGAAGGGGCGCACAAAGAGTATACACTCCATTTGGCAGAAGATGAAGAAGCAGCAATGCGGCTTTAACGGGGTGTACGACTTGTTTGCCATACGCATCATTCTCGACTCTCCGCTTGAGAAGGAGAAGGAACAGTGCTGGAAAGTGTTCTCTCTCATAACCAACAAATACGAAAGCAATCTGAAACGTTTGCGCGACTGGCTCACTGTGCCCAAGAGCAACGGCTACGAAAGTTTGCACATCACCGTCAAAGGTCCCGAGGACAAATGGGTCGAGGTGCAGATACGCACCGAGCGCATGGACGAAATTGCCGAACATGGCTTGGCAGCTCACTGGCGCTATAAAGGCGTCAAAAGCAGCGGTGGTGGTGTGGACTCCTGGTTGGCCGACATTCGCTCAGCACTCGAAACTGGCAACGAGGGGTTGCTCACACAAAGTTTGAGTTCTGACCTCAAGGAACAAGATGTGTACGTGTTCTCGCCCAAAGGCGACTTATACCGCCTGCCACCCCACTCTACCGTACTCGACTTTGCATATACCATACACACGGGGGTTGGAAATCGCTGTGTGGGCGGGCGCATCGACGGCAAAAACTTCCCGATACGCCAACAACTCGAAAGCGGACAGACTGTCGAAATTCTTACCTCGAACAACCAAAAGCCCAAAAGCGAGTGGATAAACATTGCGCAATCGAACCATGCGCGCTCAAAAATACGTGCCGCAGTGCGCGAACTCACAGCGGGCGAGATAGCGCTTGGCAAAGAGACGCTTGAGCGTAAAATGAAGAACCGCAAGCTGGAGTGGGACGAGGCTCTTATCAACCAACTTATAAAGAAATTAGGATACAAGGAAAGCTTTGACTTTTTCAGAGCCCTTGGCGACGACAAGGTTGACATTAACCGCGTCATAGACACCTACATCGAACTGGGCAAGCGCGAACAAGGATTGGCCGAACGTGCCGCCACCCGCTCGGCTGAAGAGTTCAGCATGGACAGCGAAGTGGTGGCAAAGGCTAAAGGCGATCAGGACGAACTCGTTATCGGGCGCGACCTCAAAGGCCTCGACTACCAACTGGCACGCTGCTGCAACCCTGTGTATGGTGACGATATATTTGGCTTTGTAACCGTCAATGGCGGTATCAAAATCCACCGCACGAGCTGCCCCAACGCCCCGGCATTGCGCCAACGATTTGGCTACCGCGTTGTCAAGGCTCGTTGGGCTGGCAAGGGACAAGGCTCCTACCCCATCACACTACACATTGTGGGACAAGACGACCTCGGCATTGTCAACAACATAACCTCTATCATATCAAAAGAGGAGCATATCATGCTGCGCAGCATCAACATCGACTCTAACGATGGCCTGTTCTCGGGCATACTTACCATCTTGGTCGACGACACACAACGCCTTACAGGGCTCATAAAAAAACTGCGCACCGTCAAGGGGGTCAAGGCCGTAAGCCGCAGTTAACAAAACACCCTATCAAAAGAAATGGCGTCAGCACTTTATAAAAAAGCAAACATGGCCACATGGCAAGCAGCGAGACTACTGCTTGTCATGTGGCTTTCTGCTTTTTCGCCATTCGTTGTTCACGCACAAACTGCTACCCCACACCCCGAACGTCTGATATTCCATTTTGCCGACAGTATCAATGCTCTGCTTGGCAACACTGCACATGGCCACAATATTGACGAATGCACCACCACATTATACCTAAAACACAATATGTTCACCAAGCGCCGTGGCCCTATTGTGCGCTATATACCCAACATGCCGCGCCTCGAACGCAGCATGCACCACTACCAGACTGAGGTACAAATGCGAATACAGTTTCACCCACATGGCGAAACTGACTGCAAAATCGTAGCGTGCAACTCAAACGCACCTTATTTACAGCCCGAACGGTTTGGCTCTTGGGGGCGGTTTAGTTTCCAAATATATCAGCCCAAACTGTTCATCGACCGTTTGCTCAATCCCTTCAGCCGCCGCAACAGTATTTACTACAAATATACGGTGCGGCAGACCATGCCAACCCATGACGCGAAGCCCACAACCATGCGTGTGGACATTCGGCCACGTTTCAACAACGACCAGTTGGCCAAGGGATATGCCGACATCAATATGCTCACTGGCGCCGTAGTACATTTTGAGTTATCCTTTCACCACCAACTGCAAAACATCACCGTTAACGCCCAAATTGGTCAAGAAGGCTACCTGCAGCTCGTGCCAACAACCATGCGCACCATATCTGATTTCAAGCTATTCGGAAACCGAGTTTATGAAATCTGCGACATCTACCCCACATACAATTTCAAATGCCCCACAGCCACACTGCATAACAAGAAGCGCCAGTACGACCTTACACAACAATGCGTATTACGCATCGACACCACCCATGTCAATTTGTCCGCCGCCTACTTTGATACAATACGGCCCGTTGCACTACATGATGATGCAGAACTTATCATAGCCCAAATCATGCAGCAACAGGCTAAGACAGACTTGTCCGACCCCATCTCACTACAAAAAGACAGCGCCATACACACTACAGACAAACACGCCATTATCAACGAACAGGCAAAAGACATACTGCTGTCATCGCACAAATTCAATATCACCAACAATGGTAATGCCAATTTGGAGCTGCCTCCAATCATCACGCCATCGATGATTCAATGGAGCGGCAACAAAGGACTTTCATTGCGCACACGCCTGCGTTTCAACTTTAACAAGCAACACAATTATTCCGACAACAAAATAGAGATTTCGCCGAGTGTTGGCTACAGTTTCAAACAGAAACAAATATATTGGAGCACACCTTTGCTATGGTATTGTGCACCCGCCATCAACGGCAAACTACATTTCGAGGCGGGAGGCGGCGCACGCAATTATAACAACAAACAAGCCGAAGAGCTACGCCACAAATTACAAGGATACGAACATTACGACTCGCTACAGAACGTCATCGACAACTATGGCTTTCACGACTACCGCGACACGCACCTGCAAACAGACTTTTCACTTTCGCCTATGCCTGGCATCGTGCTAACTTCTGGCTTTCGTTACCACCGCCGCACATTGGTTGAGTGGAATGATTTGGCAAAATCAGCCGGATTGGCACACTACTTATCGGCCATTGGCCCACGCATACAAATAGAATGGACACCCGCACAGTACTACTACCGACAGGGCAAAAGGCGCATTCCGCTCTACTCGCGCTACCCCACGTTCATATTCTGTTACGAACGCGGCTACGACCTGGAACATGGCGACACACATTTTGAGCGTATTGAGGGCGATGTACGCTTTCGCATAGCCCTTTACGCCATGCGCACCCTTTATGTCCGGGCGGGAGGTGGCTTTTTCACACAGCGTGGCAAGGACTGCTTTCTTGATTACGACTTTTTCCGCTTCAACTACATGCCCCAAGAGTGGAACGACGAACTCTGCGGAGAATTTCAGCTACTCAGTTCGCGATGGTACAATGAGTCACGCTACTATGCACACATCACCACTTCGTACGAAAGTCCCATGCTCTTCCTTTCACGCATTTCGCTATTATCGCGCGCCATACAAAAGGAACGGCTTTATTTCAACGTATTGAGTGTGCGCTCGCTCGGCATCTACACCGAACTTGGCTACGGCATCAGCACCCATCTGTTTGATGCAGGATTGTTTACTGGCATATCGCGACACAACACCATCAAGTTTGGCTGCAAAATTGCCTTTCATCTTTTTGAAAACTGATTTAGCCTGCCCCACCTCTTCTGATTAAACAATAAACTTCAAACAAGTTTGACTTTATTCGCTCAGCTTGCACTATCTCTGAATAAGAGAGGCGGCGCCTCGGAATAAACTTCAAACAAGTTTGACTTTATTCGCTCAGCTTGCACTATCTTTGAATAAGATAGGCGGCGCCTCGGAATAAACTTCAAACAAGTTTGACTTTATTCGCTCAGCTTGCACTATCTTTGCACGATGATTAACGAACAATACCCCTCAAAACTATTGGAGCACGCTGTACAGGAACTTACCAAGCTACCTGGCGTGGGACGCAAAACAGCCCTAAGATTTGCCTTGCACCTGCTTGCACAAGACAAAGAAGCAGTACATGCATTCAGCAACAGCCTCACCACACTATGCGATGACGTAAAACACTGCAAAGTTTGCCACAACATATCCGACACCGAAATTTGCGACATTTGCGCCAATCCGCAGCGCGACCGTTCTACCATTTGCGTGGTCGAGAACATTCACAGTGTTATGAGCATTGAAAACACTGGGCAATATCATGGACTGTACCACGTGTTGGGCGGAGTCATTTCGCCAATGGACGGCGTAGGCCCCTCTGATTTGGAATTGGAATCACTGTTCGAACGCGTAAAAGCTGGCAATGTAAACGAAATCATACTGGCCTTGAACCCCACCATGGAAGGCGATACCACCAACTTTTACATTTCGCGACGTTTGGCCGACAGTAACGTCAAACTTTCTGTACTTGCGCGCGGCGTAAGCATTGGCGACGACCTCGAATACACCGACGAAGTGACTCTCGGACGCTCCATCTTGGCACGCACGCCCCTTAAATAAGCAAACTTATTTTGTAGACCTACCTAACCATTACACCACATATTAAAATGACAAACGAACACACAACCAACAACAATAATAAGACCGACCTCACCCTTGCGCGCGCCATATACATAGGCGTATGGGCCGCAACCATTGTCATAGCCATTCTCTACGAATGCCACTTCCTGACCGAAGGATACATCAAGGCTGATGCCGAAACAGAATATGCGCTGAACATGCTTTGCGTCTTATTCACACTCGGTGGCACCTGGGGAAGCCTCAAACTCTTTGCCACCAAACACGTGCGCACAGCACTTCACAACCAACCATCAAAACTGCCACAATGGAATATGTTGCGTACCGGCATTTTAGCATGCTGCATATTCATCAACCTCATTGTCTATTATGGACTGATGAGTGGCACCTCGGCACTTTTCTGCCTACTCATTTCCCTCACAGGCTTCGTATTCTGCTGGCCGAAACAAGGCGAAACGGACTAAACAAGCAGGTATTCACAAATCCATATCAACCAAATCCGAACACCTACTTACCACATAAAAGCAAAAGCCATGTACCTACGCCCATTAGAGCCCGAAGACCTTGAGCTGCTCTACACCATAGAGAATGACCCAAGCCTGTGGGACACCTCCAACACCGATGCGCCATACTCACGCTTTGCACTGAAAAATTACATCGCATCATCAGCAAGCATACACGAATGCGGTCAGCTGCGCCAAATTATCGACCTGTCCAACAGCAGCAACGAACCATCGCAACCCGTTGGCATGATTGACCTCACAAACTATTCGGCACTCAACGCACGTGCCGAAGTGGGCATCACACTGCTTAAAGCACATCGGGGCAAAGGACTGGGCAGCCAGGCACTGCAACTGCTCGAAATGTTTGCCGTACAACGCCTGCGCATACACACCCTCTACGCAAGCATCTCGCCCAACAACAAAGCGTCACTCAATCTCTTCATTGGCAACGGGTACAAACAGGTGGCCACTCTCCCCGAATGGCAATATTCACAAGGCAAATACCACGATATGGCACTATTCATGAAGTTTTTTTGAAAAAAACTCGGAGAAAGTTTGGTACTTCACAAAAATGTTGTACCTTTGCACTCGCAATCGAGAACGAAAGCAACCAATCAAGAATGGTGTGTTAGTTCAGCTGGTTAGAATACATGCCTGTCACGCATGGGGTCACGGGTTCGAGTCCCGTACACACCGCAACATTCAAACATTGGTACCCTGACCGAGTGGCTAGGTAGCGGTCTGCAAAACCGTGTACAGCAGTTCGAATCTGCTGGGTACCTCAACAGAGAGCAAGCAATTACATTGTTTGCTCTCTTTCGTTGTATATGTCATCACCACCCCAAAGCACAAAGCAACCCAAAATAAAAAAGCAACCTGCAAGCACAAAATAGAGCGGCTTTACCAATCACCATTATTACGTGATTGTCAAAGCCGCTCTTCGCTTCTAATCAAGTTACGCACGTCGTCTTAACGATTATTACTCTGAACTGCCATACGCAGCTGCGCTTGTTGCAAATAAGCCCTCACAAAGGGGTCTGACAGAAAATGAACTGGAGCACCCTCCACTATGCGCTGAATTTGTTCAGTCATAACAGGAGTTGGAAACTGGCTGCATAATAATCTGAAAAAGCCCGGACCAAGTACATTGTTATAGTTGTCTTTTACAAACTGCGTTTCAAGTTCCTCAGTGCGCTTGGCCAGTTGTTTTGTTTTCTTGCCCACACGGCGCTGAATTTCCACAGGCGAGTAACCTTCACGCATCAAGCGCATTGTGGTTTGTTGCACCTCCCACATCTCGTTATCCAAACGGTTGCGTTTTTTGAAGAAGGCATAAAGCTTATCATTAAGCGGTCCACCTGTCACACGTTGGGTAACATTATCCACCTGGATGCTCAATTTACCATTCTCAAGTACAAGGGGCATCACACACTGGTTGCCTGTGTAAAGCATGGCCATTCTGGCAGAATCTACATCGCCCTCAAAGTTAAAACGCCCATGTACCACCTTGCACGAGTCAAGGCACACAGACACAATCTGTGTCACATTGCGGTGAACCGGCTCATCAGCCGACGACGACACACGCAAATAAAGCATACGTCCATCAAGACAAGCTATGTTCGAATTGCCCGCTATGTTGTATTGCTCTGCACACGAAGTTAACATGAGCAATGAGGATAATATAAGTAAAAGTTTATCCATAAGCCTCTGGTAATAAGCTGTGTAATGTACATCATGACGTGTCTGGCACCAAACAAGCCGCCAGACCAAGATACTCGACGGCGCCCCAACCAAAGTTGCAGTACGCCTCATGCACCTTTCTTAATACAAAGATATAATCAAAAATCCATTATGTGACAGCACAACATAGAAACTCAATACACCATAAATCTTTTTTGAGAATTGAATATACGAGTGTAAACAAAACGGACATCTTTTTCACACTTCAGGATAGTTTTTAAGTCTAACATAGCAAGGGGTGCCCCCCCCACTGAATACATCTTTCGCCACATCAGAAAAGCGAGTGTTCGATATTATTCCCACACAGTAAACATGAGAATAATTACGAACACCCACTTAAAAACTAATGTTTGCCTGTAAGCCACGATGCCCAAATAGGGCACCCGCCCACTTCATATCAAAAAAACAAGGCTACAATAATATATCCCCTCTATCGAGAGCGTGGGGCAAATATTTCAAAAAAACACAAATCTATCACAAAAAACACATTTTTTGTGGCGCGGTATCACATAAAGCACGACCTTTGCAAATAGAGAATGAATTACGCGTTGGCATAAAAGTTGACGCGTAAACTTATTTACAAACCCTTAAAAACAAAAGCCCTATGAAACACCTGCTGCCCGAATTACCGTATGCGTTGGACGCTTTGGCACCAGTCATGAGCGCAGACACGCTGAATTACCACTATGGCAAACATCTGCAAACTTACCTCGACAATGTCAACCGCATGATTGAAGGCACGCCTTTTGCCGACATGAAACTGAAGGACATGATTACAAAAGCCCAAGGTGCGCTTTATAACAATGCCGCACAGGCTTTCAATCACATCATTTTCTTCAAGCAACTCACCCCTACCCCAACAACCATCAGCCCTTTGCTTACACAGGCGCTTGTTGCGCGATTTGGTAGCGTAGACGCATTCAAATCCGAATTCTCAAACGCTGCAGCCGCGCTCTTTGGTTCTGGCTGGGTATGGCTGGCGCTCGATGCCAACAACGTGCTGCAAATTGTGCCAGAGCCAAATGCAGGCAATCCCATTACCCGCAACATGAGACCTCTCATGTGTATCGACGTGTGGGAACACGCCTATTACCTTGATTATCAGAACAGACGAGGCGATTATATCAAAAACTTCTGGAATCTTGTCAACTGGGACTATATCGAAAAGAGAATGCAAGATAAAAACTACCAGCTTTATTACTAACCAGTTATTCAAACATAGTTTATATCACCATGTCCAACATCAGTCGATATGCCTTGGTGCAATGTTTGTCACATAAGTTCAGGTTTCGTCGCTCACGTAGCCGCAATCTTCAACCTAAACTTCAGGAACAAACACTGCACCAAGGCATATCGACTATTTTGAGGTACCAACTTATATTTACACACTTATGTCAGAAGGCCAATGCACCCCACCCAATCACAGCATATTTCAAAATCTGCAACTAATGATGAAAGCTAGACTAACGGTGCTTACACATATCCACAACACAACACCTTGAATCATAGGTTTCAATCCAACCTTTCTTAAAGTATTGATAGTAAGAGAGGCACCTATAAAGAACATGGAAAGCGTAATCATGTGTTTTGCCAAATCTGCAACCATTCGACTAAAATTTCCTCCAATATTTGCCAACTCCTCTCCCAAAAGAGAGGAATTACTCAATACATAGGTATTGAACAAAATCGCAAGCAAAAACCATACAATAAAGGTCGGAATATTCCTGTACCATGCTTTGCCCCTCACATTGTTTGTAAAGTGACTTTTCATGAAAAAGGGCGTCAGCAACACCAAAACAACAATCCACAAGGCACGGGTCAACTTGATAGTTGTAGCCAACTCCAACGCGCTGACGCCTTGCGACGAGACAAGCTCCGGGTGCAGTTGGTCATAAGCGGCACCAGCGCCGACAACAGACGATGTGTCATGTATGGCTATGGCGGCCCACATTCCAAATTGTTTCATGCTCATGCCCAAAGCGGAACCTATGCTGGGGAACAGAAACAAAGCCAGGGCATTAAGCACAAACACCACTGCCAATGCCACAGAAAGATTTTCTGATTTCGCATTCAGCGCAGAACCGACCGCAGCAATGGCCGAACCGCCACATATCGCTGTGCCAGAACTCAGCAAATAACTCGTTTCCGAGTCCACACCGAGGAGTTTCCGGCCAATAACCCATCCAAGCCCCAACGTGGCAAACACGCTGACTACTGTCAGCAACATGCCTTCCCAACCAGAAGCCAGGGCTTTTTCAATATTCATTCCGAAACCAAGGGCTACAACTGAATACTGCAACATTTTCTTCGACATCAGCTTGTTGAATTTAGAATAAACTTCACCCACCAACATGGCAAAAACAATTCCAACAGCCAACACAAATGGTGATGAAACTTTCTTCAATACACTACTCAAACAACCGGCATCTACATTGAAGGTGTCAACAATAAAGCTCAGAAACAGGAAGGCTGACAGCACAACGACAATGAAGATATAGCTCAATTTTTTCAATTTCATGACTTGACGCTTAAATATTATTTGCTGCAAAATTACCACTTTCTTATAAGGTACAAATGACATGGAAGCATTATTCAGAAAAATAGCATCTAAGGCAAAGTCAACTAACGAGCACAATATTGTGTACAAAGTGTTTGACGAGTTCACCCTTGGTGTTGAGAAAAATTACTGCATCAATGCACTATAATTTATAAAATGTCATTTTGTCTACACTCTGCACTCTACACACCTAAACACATGATTATCAAGAAATTGCGAAGTGTAGACAACACACTAAACTACCTACACTCATATCTGCACTCGTCACTTTGTCTACACACCCACACACACTGGTTCAAACAGTCACGCCAGCTGCATGGCCCGGCATAGGGGGAGAAGATTTTCTTTCAGAGCAACAGAAATGTCTCCCCCTCATAAGTGTACAACGCCATTGGCTGAACCCTTTTGTTCGTATGTCTATGCCGACAAATACGTCGAAAAGTAGATGGAGGCAGGCACTTGTGCAGATAAGTGTAGATGCGTGTAGACGAGTGTATATACGTGTAGACGAGTGCAGACAAAGTGCAGATGAGTGCAGATAAGTGCAGATAGTATCTACACTCCATAAATCACTGATAATCAATATATTAACTACAAAAAGTGTAGAGTGTAGACAATTTGCACAATTATATTCAGAGTGTATTGTTATCCGATGAAACGTAAATATGCGAACGGACTCAAGTACCAAACGCAAGCACTAATGGGGGCGACGCGTCTCGCGTCGGGAAAAATTCAGCTATTATTTAGTAGAGTTTGTATCTTTCCTTTTCATTATCCCGACGCGGGACGCGTCGCCCCCATTAGTGCTTGCGATTGGAGCTAGCGTTTTTTGCAGCGCGTTTCAGACTACATAAAATGCAACAAAATAGGTCGCGCTTTTAATGCCTATTTTGAACACCCCAACCTTACAGGGCGCGACTGTTCCAACACGTACTTGATAACCCGTTAGCTAAGAATGTTGCCAACAGATATCATATACGGTCGAGTACCAACTTGATGAGCGTGTCAATGCTGTTCTTATAATTAGGATTGGCACGATGCGCCACACGGTTAGCTATCACCATGCAGCAAGTAAGTGCCTTATGCCCCATCAGAAGCGACAAACCGGCAACGGCACTGCTCTCCATCTCAAAATTGGTGATGTGCTTGCCCTCATACTCAAATGCCTCAATCTTGTTGTTTTGCTCAGGGTCGGCCAATGGCAAACGCACCTGGCGCCCCTGTGGCCCGAAAAATCCGCCACAAGCAATGGTGATGCCGCGCACCATGTCGTCGGCCGCAATACGGTTGAGCAAATCTTCATTGGCATGCACGGCATAAGGATGGGCTATACACTGGGTGCCATGCCAATTCATGTGTTTAAGAAATGCAGCTTCGAGCGGGAGGTCTGACACCTCATTACGACCCGCATAGAAGTTGAGCAAACCATCAAACCCTATACTGATTTCGCTGGCAATGAAAGTACCCTCGGGCGTGTTGGGTTGCAAACCGCCACAAGTGCCAATGCGCACCAACTCAAGTTGGCGCAAGTTATCGTTTATGGTGCGTGTGGCAAAATCGATGTTTGCCAAGGCATCGAGTTCATTCACTACAATGTCTATATTGTCACACCCTATCCCTGTCGACACCACCGTGATGCGCTTTCCATGATAGGTGCCCGTTATGGTACGAAATTCGCGGTTTGACACATCACACTCTTTCGTGTCAAAATGTGAAGCCACAAGCGGCACACGCCCTGGGTCGCCCACAAGAATTACCTTGTCGGCCAACTGCTCGGGTTTAACGTGCAAATGAAAGATACTGCCATCGGAATTTATTATCAACTCCGAGGGCGCAATAGGTGTTTTAGTCATGATATCGTCATTTTCGCGAGAGCACACAGTCCTCTGGTCTTTATTGTAGTTCAGCCTTGCGCATATTCTTCTCCAACGTGTGCAACTGCACCTTCAGCGCAGGCAATTCCTTATTTATTTGCAATAGCTGGTTGGTCACCGACTCAGTGCGCCCCCCAGCAGCCACTTGCTGCTGCAAGCGGTCATACATCTGCTGCAAGCGCTCTATTTCATCGCTTGTGCGGTCGGCCTGTTCGGCTATGCGTCGTGCTGCCTCGCTGCGAAACTGCGACAACCGTGTATACACCATTTTGTCATTTATCACATAGAGGCGTGCCTTTTCGTCTTGTTCTGCGACATTAGCAGACTTCAGGGCAGCAAGACGCGCCTGAGCTTGTTTTACCACCTCAGCGTCAGTTTGCGTGTCGGCAATGGCATGCAGTTGGGCCGCATGGAGCACCTGGCTGCGGTTGGCATCACTCATTTCGTACACCTCGCGTGTGGCATTAGGCACAAACACGTAAACACAAGTGCTGTCGGCCTCTTGATGACGGTCAGTCACCAACCACCCCAAATTGTTTTGCTCGTCAATGGCCAGCATATAGTCATTGGCAGGCGAATTGAACGGCATACCCATGTTTTCGGCTTTCAAGAACTGCTTGGTGTCGGCATTGTAACGCGTTACAAATATATCGTAGCCACCTAAAGAGCCCTCGCCTTGTGCCGCATAATAAAGTGTCACACCATCAGGCATCAAGAAGGGGAAGTCCTGGCAAGTGGCACCGTCTTGCATGCCCTCAAGCGGCACTGCCCTGCCCCAACCATTGCCCGAACGATAAGCCTCGTGCAGCAATACATTGTCGTGCGCACTGTCGGCAGCAGCAAACACTATGCGGTCTTTCAACTCGTTGATATAGCCCATTGTGCCCAATTCGGCAGGTTGCACACGCAATTTTGACGCCTCGGTTTTCATTTTTACTATTTGTCCGGCTCCTCGTGACAAGCGCAAAGAGGCAAGCACCTGCTGCCGTCCTACCTTGAAACTGTCAACAAAGACCACGCGCTCTGTACCGCGCAGCATGTCTGCTCCCATATTAGCACGTTGCAAGTCGGCCTCCAAACGCTCTGTTGAACGGCCTGCTGCACGGGCTGCATCAATCTCGCGCTGCAGCACACGGGCGGCATCACTAAAGCGATAATTCTGTATCAGTTGTTCAGCCGACTGCTTGGGCACTGCCGCCGCATTTGTCTTTTTTTTCTGTGCCAATACAGGCGAACTCAAGCCAAATGCCAACAAGCATACGGCACATATCAATCGTTTCATTGTGGTTTGCATCAGTTTAATATATGGTGTATAAGTTGGTGTTCAGTATTATTCTATAACGCGTTGACAGAATGTTTCCATGCTACAAGCGCGTTTCCGGGCGCATTTATAACCTTTTGTTTTCAGTCACATCGTCCGCTTGGCAAGGCTCTTTTGATGCTTTGCAAGTTCAAATGTACGATTTTCTTTTATATGTAAAGGCGCGAATGCTATCTTTTATGTAATTTTGCATTCAAATGAGGAGCTAAGCAGGCGTTCTAAATCAATTAAGTTGATATGTATTGAACGCTGAGTCTAATTCAGAAGTTCAGGCTTGAAGAACGAACGTGGCAGACTACGCGAATGATGGAACCTGAGCGCATGCAACCAAGCAACATGCCAAGACATATCAGCTAATGCGATATACGAATGCCTACTTATATCCATAAAACAACAATAACCGTGAAACTGCGAAGACTCTATTACATACTCACGCTCTGCGTGTGCATCGGCATTGCCGCCCCCCGACAAGCTATGGCACAACAGCGCACCGAAAAGATTGAGAAATACACTGTACAACCAGGCGAGACTATATTGGGCATAGCCCATCGCCATGGCACTACGCTCGACCATCTACTCAGTCTTAATCCGGGCGTACAGCCCGACTATGTGCAGTCGGGGCAAGTAATTAACGTGCCCTACGTGCCAGGCGGTGCCGAACCTGCTCCCACCCCGGCGCAACGCGCTGCCGCAGCTAAGCAGAAAGAGGCTGCCTTGAAACAACAAGAGCAGCAGCCTGTCAACCCCTCGAAGGTGACATACACTACCGTGGGGGCCAACAAGCCTCAACCGAAAATAACCTATAAGGAGTACAAGGTAAAGAAGAAAGACACTGCCTACGGCATAGCCAAGACCAACGGCATTACCGTTGACGAACTGATTGAGGCCAACCCCATTCTGAAGCAAGACGGGGGACTCAAGAAAGGCGTCACACTGCGCATTCCCGTCAAGGTTTACCCTCCCAAGCCCAAGTATACCGGACTTGCCACAATCCGCATGGCCGTCATTCTGCCTATGTTGGGCAATGGGGTTGAAAATGTGCGCAGCGTTGAGTTTTATCGCGGTCTGCTCATGGGAGTTGACGAACTCAAGAAGGCTGGCACGAATGTGGTCATAAACGTCTACAACGAACCCGCCCCCGATGCGAGCATTGCGCAGCAAATGGTGCAAGTCATGTTGCAGTCGCCCGACGTAATAGTAGGCCCATTGTACCCCACCCACTTTACCGATGTAACAGCTGTGTCGTCAAAGCACACAAAAGTGGCAGTTCCATTCTCGTCGAAGGTGCCACAGGTTGACTATCGCCCCGAAGTGTTTGTGGTGAACACGCCCGCATCGTACGAGACATCGCTGGCCATTGACTTGTTCATGACAAACTTCAAAAAGCAGACACACGTTATCATGCTGCACAGCGGCAATGGTAGCAAAAAGAATTTCAGCGAATCATTGCAGCGCCGGTTGGGCAGCGCCGGTTATGATGTGATTAGTTTGGCATCAAGCTCTACGGCCCAACAAATAAACGTGGCACTTTTAGGCAAGAAACGCGGCGAATACATCATCGTGCCCGACGATGCCAGCGAGGCCACCATGAAGCAGATGCTGGCCAAGACAACCGAACTGCAAAAGATGCTGCCCGAATCCTCTATCTCGCTTTTGGGTTTTGACACTTGGCTGCCAAGCACCGAGGGCACCGACCGCAATTTGATACATGCCGCCGACACCTACATACTGACGTCTAATTATTATTATCCCTACACCGCAGCTGCCAAAGCTTTCCGCGCCAATTACGAGACATGGTTTAAGAGCGACTTTGTAAAGTGCACTCCGCGCATGGCGCCATTGGGCTATGATTTTGCCCGTGGATTTCTTGGCGGAATGGCCACATACGGCTACGACTTCAACACACAATCACCACAAGAGGGCAGCGTGGCAGCACAGCCCAAACTGCAATCTGAACCTCGATTTATAACCGTGGGCGGCAATGGTGGCTACGTGAGCCGCAGCATGTGGTTGGTACGTTTCAAGAAGGATATGAGCATTGTGAAAATAGCTGCCCAATGATACGCCGAACTATGATACTCCACACACTTGACATTAAACGCACTTTGATGTGGCTGCTACTGTGTTTGGTGCCAGCCTTGGCCCAAGCCCAAATTGGCGAAGCCCGTCACAACATCTGTATTGGCGTATCGGGTGGTATGACGATGAACCGCATCGGATTTGACCCTACTATTAAGCAAAGCTGGCACTGCGGCCCCACATTTGGTGTGGTGGCACGCTTCACGAGCGAACGCTATTTCAAGGCTTTTTGTGCTTTGCAACTTGAATTGAACTATGCCACGCTCGGCTGGCGAGAGAATGTGCTCAACGCCCAGTCACAGCCATTGCCCGACACCTATCAACGCGACTTACATTACATTCAGCTGCCCGTTTTGGCACGCTTGGCATGGGGACGCGAAAAGCGCGGCTTGATGGGATATGTACTGGCCGGGCCTCAAGTGGGATACTGCTTTAAGGAGCACACTAAAAGCAGTGCTTTCACACTCGACAGCGAGGGCAATCCCGACAGACCGAACGGCATGTTTGCTCAATATGGCATGCCCATACAAAAGAAATTTGACTACGGCATCACAGCCGGTGCTGGCATGGAACTGACTACAAACATAGGGCACTTCCTGATAGAAGGACGTTACTACTATGGTTTGTCTGACATATACAAAAACTCGAAGAAGGACGTGTTCAGCCGTTCAAACAATGGCGCTATCGTGGCCAAGGTGACTTACCTGTTCGACGTTAAGAAATAAGTGCACGCAACAAGCGCGCTTTTAAGCGCAAATAACTTGCAAGCTTAACGCAACAATGTTTACCCAAATTGCCGAGGTGCTGCCGCTTTAACTAAAAAGACACTGGCTGAATAACTATTTTGAATACTCACTAAGTAATTAAACATACACAATATAATGGAATTAGCAAAGACGTACAATCCCGAAGAGGTTGAAGGCAAATGGTACCAATATTGGACAGACAACCATCTTTTCTCTTCAAAGCCTGACGGCCGCAAACCCTATACAGTAGTTATCCCTCCCCCCAATGTGACAGGTGTGCTGCACATGGGCCACATGCTCAACGAAACTATTCAAGACATCTTGGTGCGCCACGCACGCATGGAGGGCAAGAATGCTTGTTGGGTGCCTGGCACCGACCATGCCTCAATCGCTACCGAAGCCAAGGTGGTAAATCGCCTGGCTGAGCAAGGCATCAAAAAGACTGATTTGACCCGCGAGGAATTTTTGAAACACGCTTGGGACTGGACCGAGGAACATGGAGGCATCATCTTGAAGCAGTTGCGCCGCGTGGGTGCATCGTGCGACTGGGATCGTACTGCATTTACTATGGACGAAGAACGCTCGAAGAGCGTCATTCACGTGTTTGTTGACCTCTATCGCAAGGGGCTCATCTACCGTGGCGTGCGCATGGTCAACTGGGATCCTAAGGCTAAGACGGCACTTTCGGACGAGGAAGTGGTGTATAAAGAGGAGCACACCAAGCTCTATTACATGAAGTACTATGTGAGCGAGGACGATGGCACCGGTGCCACTGGCGAAGAGGGTGAAATCATTCATCAAGACGCCAAAGGCCGCTATGCCGTGGTAGCCACTACACGCCCCGAAACGATTATGGGCGATGTAGCCATGTGCATCAACCCTAACGACCCGAAGAACCACTGGCTCCGAGGCAAAAAGGTTATTGTACCACTCGTTGGCCGCGTTATTCCTGTTATTGAGGACGAATACGTTGACATTGAGTTCGGTACGGGTTGTTTGAAGGTGACTCCGGCCCACGATGTGAACGACTATATGTTGGGCGAGAAGTATAATCTGCAGGCTATCGACATCTTTAACGATGACGCCACCATATCTGAAGCCGCTGGCATGTACGTAGGACAAGAGCGCTTTGCCGTACGCAAGCAAATTGCCATCGACCTGCAAGAGGCTGGATTGATGGAGAAGATTGAGGACTACGACAACAAGATAGGCTGCTCTGAACGTACTGGTGTGCCCATTGAGCCAAAATTGTCGATGCAGTGGTTCTTGAAAATGCAGCACTTTGCCGACTTGGCCCTGCCGCCCGTAATGAACGATGAAATCAAGTTCTACCCTACCAAGTATAAGAACACTTATCGCCACTGGCTCGAAAACATCAAGGACTGGTGTATCTCACGCCAACTGTGGTGGGGACACCGAATTCCGGCTTACTATCTGCCCGAAGGTGGCTATGTAGTGGCCGAAACCATTGACGAGGCTGTAAAACTGGCTCAGGAGAAGAGCGGAAATGCCAACCTTACTGCAGCAGACTTGCGACAGGACGAAGATGCACTCGACACGTGGTTCTCTTCATGGCTTTGGCCTATTTCACTCTTCGACGGTATCATGAATCCCGACAATGAAGAGTTCAACTACTACTACCCCACGAGCGACCTCGTAACTGGTCCGGACATCATCTTCTTCTGGGTGGCACGTATGATTATGGCCGGCTATGAGTTTACGGGCAAAATGCCGTTTAAGAATGTATACTTTACTGGTATCGTTCGCGACAAGTTGGGCCGTAAGATGTCAAAATCGCTTGGCAACTCACCCGACCCGCTCGACCTCATTGACCGCTTTGGTGCCGATGGTGTGCGCATGGGCATGATGCTTGCCGCACCTGCTGGCAACGACATTCTGTTTGACGAAGCGCTTTGCGAACAAGGTCGTAACTTCTGCAACAAAATATGGAATGCCTTCCGCTTGGTACAGGGTTGGCAAGTTGACGACAACGCCGCACAACCCGAAACGGCACGCTTGGCTGTGGAATGGTTCGACGCCAAACTACGTCAGAGCGCAGCCGAAATTGCTGACCTCTACTCAAAGTACCGCTTGAGCGAGGCCTTGATGGAGGTGTACCACCTCTTCTGGGACGAATTCTCAAGTTGGTTCCTCGAAATGGTTAAACCGGCCTATGGTTCGCCCATTGACAAGGCTACATATCAGTCTGTGCTTGGTGCATTCGATCATTTGCTGCACCTGCTCCACCCCTTCATGCCATTCATTACCGAAGAATTGTGGCAGCACCTCACCGAGCGTAAAGCTGGCGAGAGCATCATGGTAAGTCCGCAGACCATTGCAGCACCTGCCGAAGGCGACGACGCCATTTTGGCTAACGTTGAAATTGTTAAGAATGTAGTGGCTGGCGTACGCGCCATTCGCAACACCAAGAATATCTCTCCGCGCGAGACACTCGACCTGCAGGTTATTGGCACCGACCCCGTGCCGGCCTACGATTGCATTATCGTGAAAATGGCCAACGTAGGCGGTGTGACAGCTACCGAAAACAAGGGTGAAGGCGTTAGCTCATTTATGGTGGGCACTACCGAATACGCTGTACCCCTTGGCGGTTTGATTGACGTTGAGGCAGAACTGGCTAAGGCTGAAGCTGAACTGAAGCACCTCGAAGGTTTCTTGAACGGTGTGAAAAAGAAATTGCAAAATGAGCGCTTTGTCAACAACGCACCCGCCGCTGTGGTTGAATTGGAGCGTAAGAAGCAAAGTGACGCTGAAAGCAAAATTGCCACACTGAAGGAGACTATTGCCTCGCTCAAGAAGTAAAATGTATCTTGCCACACAAAGGCAAGTCTTTTAACGAAGTCATTACTCTGTAAATGTGCAAATGAATATGTGCTGTGAACTATAAGTATTTGTAGTTCCTTGCATATGTCATTTGCACATTATCACGTTTGCAGGTTACGACTCTTGACTTTACACTCAGATAAATAGAAGATGAGACACGCCATTGTCATCACAATCCTTTCATTACTGGCAGGTACCGCACAAGCACAGAATGACCCATTGCGAAGTACCGTGCATAACTACATACGCAACTATCAATTGGCCGGCTACCAACCCCGCGATGCCATGTCGCTCGACTCTGTGCGCGCCGACGACCAGCGACATGAGGTGCGTATATATGCCAACGAACCTTTCTGTTCGCAGCCTTTCACACCCGAAAGCGTGAAGCGCATTTATGCTGACATACAACGCCGCCTGCCTGCGCCATACAACACCTACCACCTTGCCATATTCAATAAGAAGGGTATGCTCATTGAGGACCTCATACCTAACATTTACCGCACCTCGGGACAAGACAAATCACGTGTGTGGGGCAAAACGGATTATGCCGGACTGCCATGGGTTGAGAATACTTCAAAGCCCTACAAAGTGACCGCCGGACTGCAAAGGCGACACTTGTTTATATGGCCGAGCCACGGACGGTATTATAAAAACGGCGGCTGGCAATGGCAACGTCCCTACTTGTTCTGTACAACCGAGGATTTGTTTACCCAGTCGTTTGTGTACCCGTTCTTGTTCCCTATGCTCGAAAATGCGGGTGCCATAGTTGATTGTCCGCGTGAGCGTGATTATCAGACGCACGAAGTGGTGATAGATAACGACACACAGGCCAACGGACAAGGCTTCTATGCAGAAGTGACGCAACAAGACGCAACTTGGACATCGTCAGCCGACTCTACAGGATTTGCGGTTCCAAAGTATTTGCTTAATGATGACAGCCGCCCCTTTGCCAGCGGCACATACCGCATGGCTGCGGCAGTAAGCAGAAGAGCCAAGTTGGCCACTGCATCATGGACACCTAACATACCCGAGAGCGGACGCTATGCGGTGTATGTAAGTTATGCCTCGCGCCCTAATTCTGTGCCTGACGCACACTATACAGTGTTGCACAAAGGTGGGCGCACAACCTTCGTGGTGAACCAACAAATGGGAGGTGGCACCTGGCTTTACCTTGGCACATTTGAGTTTGACAAGGGGAGTAACATGGAAGGACGTGTAGTGCTTAGCAATCAGAGTGACTTTAGAGGTATTGTAACAGCCGACGGTGTACGGTTTGGCGGTGGCGTAGGACAAACAGAACGCGGCACGGCTGGCACATCAGGTCTGCCACGCTACCTTGAGGCCGCACGTTATTATGCACAATGGGCCGGTATTCCTGACACCTTGGTGAACACTGAGAATGGGGCCAACGACTATAACGACGACTTGCGCGTGCGAAGCAATATGCTCAACTATTTAAGCCGTGGCAGCGTGTTTAATCCTGGACGCGATGGGCAGCATGTTCCGTTTGAACTGGCGTTGGCCCTACACAGCGATGCCGGAGCAAGGACGGACGGGAGCATCTATGGCGCACTGTCAATATCGACCACCCAAGATGGCAATGGCAGCATGAGCTACCCCACGGGGCTTTCGCGACAGGCATCGTCTGATTTTGCGCAAATGCTGTTGACTGGCCTCACCGACGATTTGAGCCGGTCATTCTGTACCAATTGGACTCGACGCGAACATTGGGACCGCAATTATGCTGAGACACGTATGCCTGACGTACCATCTGCCATACTTGAAATGATGTCGCATCAAAACTTTGCCGACATGAAGTTTGGTCACGACCCGTTGTTCAAATTTACATTGGCGCGCTCTGTATACAAAAGTATACTGCGCTTTGTCAATTTTGAGCATGGCATCAAGGACTATGCTGTACAACCTTTGCCGCCACATGCCTTTGCCGCTACCTTTACGGCCGATGGCAAGAGCGTGCGACTTACGTGGCAAGCTACGCGCGACACGCTGGAAACGACTGCAGCGCCGAACGGTTTTGTGCTCTACACACGTGTGGGTGACGAGGATTTTGACAATGGTTTGGCTCTTGGCAATGTCAACGAATACACCTTGCCCATATCGGCAGGCCGCATGTATGCCTTCAAAATAGCAGCCACCAACGCTGGCGGACAGAGTTTCCCGTCTGAAGTGCTTACCATCTACAAAAGTACCAACGAACAGGCTCCACAGGTGTTGCTGGTCAATGGCTTTACACGTGTCAGCGGTCCGGCATGGGTTGACACGCCCGATTCGCTTGGTTTCCGCCTCGACATCGACCCTGGTGTGCCCTATCTGTCTACCACAGCCTTTAGTGGCGAACAGCGAGTGTTTAACCGCGAAGCTATTGGTCGCGAAGGTAGCACAGGACTTGGCCATTCGGGACACGAATTAGTGGGGCACGAAATTGCGGGCAACACTTTCGATTTTACCATTTGTCATGGCAAGTCTATTGCTGCCACCGACCAATATTCATTCACCTCGGTAAGCCGCGAAGCCTTTCAAAGTGCCACGCTTAACTTGAACAATTATGCAGCCATTGACTACATAGCTGGGTTGCAAGGCAATATGCCACAGAACCTGCGCCCCTACCCCGTGTTCAATTCTGGCATACGCAACAAGTTGTCACAATACTTGCAAAGCGGTGGTGCGCTTATGTTGAGCGGAAGTTTCATTGCTTCTGACAACATTGAGAATGACGACGAACGCAACTTTATTGAGAATGTGCTCAAATACAAACATGATGGCACGGCACGTAACGACTCTACAAGCTATATAAATGGTCTGAACCTGCAATTTGACATTCAGCGCAAACCGTCTGCCAAACATTATGGGGCCATTGCGCCTGATGCCCTGCTGCCTGCAAATAACAAGGCTTTCACAGCCTTTGCCTATGGCGGCGGACAGAGTGCGGGGGTTGCTTATAAAGGTAAAAACTACCGCACACTCTGCATGGGATTTCCGTTTGAATGTATCACCAGTGAAAAGGTGCGCAATCAGGCCATGAGGGCTATTCTCACATTTTTAACGAAGAACTGATAGAATATATGCTGCAATTAGAGGAGAGCAAAGGTATACCTCGCAAAATATTGCTCATGATGGCCATTGTGAGCGGACTCACCGTAGCTAATCTTTACTACAACCAGCCTTTGCTCGAATACATACGTAAGGACATCGGCATCAACGAGTTACAGGCTAACTTGATTACCTTTATCACACAGGCTGGCTATGCCATGGGCTTGTTATTTGTAGTGCCATTGGCTGATATGTGGTCACGCCGTCGCATCATAGCCACGAGCATGGTGCTGGCCACCATCATGACGCTGGTTATAGCTACTACGCAACATATTGGCATACTATGGGTAGCATCACTTGTGTTGGGCATTTGCTCGGTTGTGCCACAAATATTCATACCCATGGCACGCTTGTACTCTCGGCCCGAACATAAATCGCAAAACATGGGCATTGTTCTGTCAGGACTGCTAAGTGGCGTGTTGGGAGCACGTGTTTTGAGCGGTTACATTGGCGATTGGTTTGACTGGCGTACCATGTTTTACATTGCTGCCGCCATCATGCTGATATGCTTGTGCATCACACTGCGCGCCCTGCCACAAATGCAACCAAGCTACAAAGGCTCCTTTGGCGGACTGATGCGCTCCATCATAAGCATATACAAGCAGCACCAGCTTATACGTCTCTACTCACTGCGCGCCGCCTTTGCCTTTGGCAGCATGATGGCTGTATGGTCGTGTATGGCCTTTCATTTGGCGGGTAGTCCGTTCAACGCGGGCAGCGAGGCTGTTGGCATGCTTGGTCTGTGTGGTATGGCAGGTGCCATGGCGGCAAGTGGCATTGGCCGCCTGATACCACGGTTTGGTATCAGACGCATCTCGCTAACAGGCAGTTTGCTGCAACTTGCGGCTTGGGCTACAGCCTGGCTGTTTGGACACACTTATGCAGGCCTCATTGCCACCATCATTTTGGTAGATATTGGCGCACAATGCCACCAACTTAGCAACCAAAGCGGCTGTTTGGCACAAACCCCACAAGCCACCAACCGCAGCAACACCATCTTCATGTTCCACCTGTTTGTTGGCGGCAGCATCGGCACATTGTGTGCCGGCATGGCATGGCAACATTATACCTGGACTGGTGTTTGCATAACGGGGCTTACTTTTGCGCTTGTTTCGCTCTGCATCACTGTGTTCAAACGCATATAAATGGCAAAGCCATTGGACAAGGTTTTCCCAGTTTCTTGACTTCATCACTTTTCTGCGCCATCACATAGCGCATATTGAAAAACGATGAGTTGCGTCATTTGATTGGGTAACGCATTGACGAGGTCTGCAAAAAACGCTACCACTAAACGCAAATACAAAACGCAAGCACAAAACGCTACCACTAAACGCTATCACAAAGCGCTACCTCTAATGGGGGCGACGCGTCTCGCGTCGGATTTTAAGGCAAGGCTCACAGACATGAGTGTAATTAGTACTGTCTGTGAGCCTTTATTTAGTCCTTTGCCTTAATGCCCGACGCGGGACGCGTCGCCCCCATTAGAGCTTGCGTTTGGTGGTAGCGTTTGGTGCTTGCGTTTGGTGATTGCGCTTGGTGATTGCGTTTGGTGCTTGCATTTAGTGGTAGCGGGCCCCTTACCATACTACAATAACTTTACTTGCGAGTATCTTACATCTTACACTAACGCATTGTAACACATTGACTATCAATGCTTTACTTAGTGTAAGATGCTACAAATTCCACTTACACGCATCCTACACACCCCACACACTGCCACACGGCACAAGCACGGGAGGGCGATATCACAGCATAGGGGAGCAGAAATGTCTGTTGCTCCAACAGATTTCTCTACGTCCCTATGCCGTATAATCCACCGCATACGACAAAAATGACTGCAAGACGGTGGGGTGTGGTGTGTAAGATGTGTGCAGGGGTGTGTTAGATACTTTGGAATCATCTTACACTCTTGAAACCTCTGTATATCAACTTGTTACGCATAAAAAGTGTAAGATGGAAGTAAAAACACACGCACTCTTTTACATGTAGGCAGACGGGGAGGGTACAAATATTTGTGTACAAATTGTACACTTTTTTTGTTGGATGCAATGTCTTGGTGTTACCTTTGCAGCACTTTACTTTTATATATCAAACCAAATTGTATGATTACCATGAAACGAATGCTTAACAGAATGTTGCGCTATGCCGATGCCATTGTGAAACGTGGCGTTGACAAACTGATAGACGCTATCGCGCATAGCGCGGAACCACAAAGTAGAAACGCCGAAACGCCCCAGCCGCAAAAAAGCATGGGCAACGACACTGACTGCGCACCGCAAACAACAGAAAACACCGTGAACTGCGGTCTGACAGAACAAGCCATTGCCCTGATGGACGAACGGTATGTCATTCGCTATAATGTGCTTGACCGCACGCCCGAAGTGCAACGGCACGACCCAGCGGACAAAGGGCTTGTGTCCGTGAGCAAACCGTATTTGAAGCTGCTGAAAAACCCGACGCGAGACGCGTCGCCCCCATTAGTGCCTGCGCTTTTTACCAACTTCATCACTTTTTTGTACCATTGAATGGCGCATGCTGAAAATCAGTGAGTTGCGCCATTTGTTTGGGTGACGCATTGACGAAGCCAGAACGGGGCTACTTTTGCGTTTGTTACGCTCTGCATCACAATGTTCAAACGCATATAAGTGGCAAAGCCATTGGGCATGGGACTTCCAGTTTTGCAGCTGCAACACAACAGCAAAGGCTGCAAACCGACAACACTTAATTGCCAGTTTGCAGCCCTGTTTTTGCTTGTAACCAAATCCTTGCAAGCAAGTTACATTTCTAAGCTTTGTTAATCCAATCAACAATCCAAGCACCAACTTCTTTAGTGCCATACTTTGAACCATCGGCCACTTGAATTTCGGGTGTACGTACATTGGCATCAAGACTTACATCTACCGCTTTACGCACCAAAGCACCTTCCTCTACAAGATTGAAGTATTCAAAGAGCATGGCCACAGACAATATCTGCGCCAAAGGATTGGCTATGTTCAATCCCTTAGCTTGAGGCCATGAGCCATGAATTGGTTCAAACACTGGTGTGCTTTCACCTGTCGAGGCTGACGGGAGCAGGCCCATCGAGCCAGTAATACAAGAACCTTCATCGGTCAGAATATCGCCAAAGGTGTTCTCCGTCACCATCACGTCGAAGAAGGTAGGCTCCTGTATCATGCGCATCGAAGCATTGTCAACATACATAAAATCTGTTGTCACATCAGGATACTTGGGCGCCATTTCTTGGGCCACTTTGCGCCAAAGACGCGATGATGCCAGCACATTGGCTTTGTCTACTACCGTAAGGTGCTTGCGGCGACGTTGTGCATAAGCATAGGCTACCTTGAGAATGCGTTCAACCTCCTCACGCGAATAGGCATTGGTGTCATAAGCATAGTCATCGCCTTCTTTTTTCTCACCAAAATACATGCCGCCAGTAAGCTCGCGAATGCACACAAAGTCCGCGCCACGCACTAACTCGTCCTTTAATGGCGACTTGTGAATGAGGCAATCAAATGTTTGCACCGGACGAATGTTGGCAAAGAGCCCCAATTTTTTGCGCATGGCCAACAATCCCTGTTCGGGGCGCACCTTGGCATTCGGGTTATTGTCAAACTTAGGATCGCCTACTGATGAAAAGAGTACGGCATCAGCCTTTTTGCATATTTCATAAGTATCCTCGGGGAAAGGGTCTCCCACTGCGTCAATTGCCGCAGCACCAACCAAGGCTGGCGTAAATGTGGCTTCGTGTCCGAACTTCTGACACACGGCCTGCATCACAGCCACGCCTTGTGCTGAGATTTCGGGCCCTATACCATCACCGGCCAATACAGCTATGTTCAGTTTCATATTGCTCTATTTTTGATTTGTTTTCAAGTAAAAAGTCTATATCGTCAAGTGCATTTTCGAGGCAATACTTTTTGTAGCCATTTATATCAAAATGCTCGCTTTCGCCTGTAGCCTCGTTGGTAATGGTTTGGTTGGGCAGGTCCACCTTCACCTTGGTTTGATGATCGGCCTCAATGCTCTTGAATAATTGTTGCAAGAAAGGCTCACTTACCACCACCGGCAACACAAAATTGTTCAACTCGTTCTGCTTGTGTATGTCGGCAAAGAATGAGCTCACCACAACGCGGAAGCCATAACCGGCTATGGCCCATGCAGCATGTTCGCGACTCGACCCGCAACCAAAGTTTTTGCCAGCCACCAACACCTCGCCCGAATACTCAGGGTCGTTCAGTACAAAATTCTTTTTACTGCCATCAGGATTGTAACGCCAATCACGGAACAAATTATCGCCGAACCCTTCCTTGTCGGTAGCCTTTAGAAAGCGAGCAGGAATAATCTGGTCGGTATCTATATTTTCAAGCGGAAGAGGCACACAAGTGCTCTCTATGATATTGAATTTACGTTTCATACGCTAAGTGCTTACATTAAGGTTCGCGGATCAGTTATCACACCCGTCACAGCAGCCGCAGCAGCCACCATTGGCGATGCCAGGCAAGTACGGGCCCCAGGCCCCTGACGCCCCTCAAAATTGCGGTTGGAGGTTGACACACACAACTTTCCAGCGGGCACCTTGTCGTCATTCATGGCCAAACAAGCAGAACAACCAGGCTGACGTATTTCAAAACCAGCCTCACGCAATACTTTATCAATGCCCTCTGCCTCAATCTGGCGCATCACAGGCCACGACCCTGGCACAAGCCAAGCCGTTACATTAGGTGCCTTGTGGCGTCCTTTGGCTATTGCGGCAAATGCACGGAAGTCCTCGATGCGACCATTGGTACAAGCCCCAAGAAAAACATAATCTACCGGTTTGCCTATCATTTTGTCGCCTGCAGCAAACTGCATATAAGCCAAAGCTTTCTCGTCCGATGAATTTTGCGCAGCAGGTATCGTGTGCGTTATGCCTATGCCCATACCCGGATTGGTGCCGTAGGTTATCATCGGTTCAATGTCGGCAGCATCAAATGTCACCTCTTTGTCAAATATGGCATTATCATCGCTTTTCAACTGTTTCCAGCGCGCCACAGCCTCGTCCCAAGCCTCAGCTTTAGGCGCATAGGGCTTGCCCTTCAAATAGGCGAACGTCACCTCGTCGGGAGCGACAAATCCACCACGGGCTCCCATCTCTATCGACAGGTTGCAAAGCGTCAGACGTCCTTCCATGCTCAAAGAGCGAATGGCCGAACCGGCATACTCTACAAAATATCCCGTGGCACCACTTGTTGTAAGCTTGCTCATCAGGTATAGTGCAACGTCTTTAGCCGTCACTCCCTTACCAAGTTTGCCCTCCACATTGATGCGCATCGACTTTGGTTTGGCTTGCAGTATGCACTGCGATGCCATCACCATTTCCACCTCCGACGTACCAATGCCAAAAGCTATGGCCCCAACTGCTCCGTGAGTCGAAGTGTGCGAGTCGCCACACACAATGGTCATACCGGGCAATGACAAGCCTTGTTCAGGGCCTACCACGTGTATGATGCCGTTGTTAGGGTGCATCATGCCCCAATAGGTCAGCCCAAAATCTTTTGCGTTTTGGGTCAACGTGTCAACCTGCTTGCGCGACACGGGGTCGGCTATTGGTTTATCCTGGTCATGCGTGGGCGTGTTGTGGTCTGGCATACAATATATATGGTCAGGACGGAAACAACCTATGCCCCTCTTTTTAAGTCCAGCAAAAGCCTGCGGGCTTGTCACCTCATGTGCATAAAGGCGGTCAATATATAATTGATCGGGACCATCAGCCACATGCTGCACCACATGGGCGTCCCATATTTTGTCAAAAAGCGTATTCATGTGCTTGTCCTTGAGTTACGAATTACTTTCTGAAATTGTTGATAGCGTCAATATAAGCCTCAACACTTGCGGTCACAATATCGGTGTTAGCACCAAAGCCATAATAAATGGCGCCATCATATTCAACCTGCATGTGCACCTTGCCCACATCGTCCGAGCCCTTGTTGATAGCTTGAATAGTGAACTCCTTCAGCGTCATTTTGCGCTTGATAATGTTTTTAACTGCATTGATGGCGGCATCAACAGGGCCATTGCCTTCGGCTGCGGCATTAAACTTCTCACCTGCAATATCAAGTATGATAGCTGCCACAGGACGCACACCGTGTCCGCTTGTCACCTGCAGATAGTCCAACTTGATGCTGTGCGAGGCTGAGCGCTCTGCACCTGCCAACACCAAGATGTCATCATCGGTCACCTCTTTCTTCTTGTCGGCCAAAGCCAAGAAACGCTGGTAAATGTCATTCAGTTTCTCGTCGTCCACCTCTACGCCAAGCACTTCAAGGCGGTGCTTGAGTGCGGCATGGCCAGAGCGCGCTGTCAAAATGATAGAATTATCGTCAATACCCACATCTTTAGGATTGATAATCTCGTAGGTCTCAACATTCTTCAGCACACCGTCCTGATGTATGCCACTTGAGTGTGCAAAAGCATTGCGGCCGACGATAGCCTTATTGGGCTGCACCGGCATATTCATGAGTGAGCTCACCATGCGCGAAGTGGCGGCAATCTTCTGTGTGTTGATATTGGTTTGGATATCAAGGTGGTGACACTTCAGTATCATGGCTATTTCCTCCTCGGCCGTATTGCCGGCACGTTCGCCTATACCATTGATGGTCACCTCCACCTGTCGGGCACCGTTCAGCACACCCTCGAGTGTACAAGCTGTGGCCATGCCCAAATCGTTGTGGCAGTGTGTTGACAGTATGGCTTTGTGCACACCGTCTACGTGCTCCATCAAATACTTGATTTTGTCGCCATACTCATGAGGCAGACAATAACCCGTTGTATCAGGAATGTTCACCACAGTGGCACCCGCCTTAATCACGGCTTCTACCACCCTTGCCAAATATTCATTGTCAGTACGGCCTGCGTCTTCCGCATAGAACTCCACGTCCTCAACATAACGTTTGGCATATTTTACAGCAGCAACTGCACGCTCAATAATTTCCTCGCGCGTCGAATTGAATTTGTATTTAATGTGGCTGTCGCTCGTACCGATGCCTGTGTGAATACGCTTGTGCTTGGCATACTTCAGTGCCTCTGCTGCACAGTCAATGTCTTTTTCAACGGCTCGGGTCAATGCACAAATAGTAGGCCATGTTACAGCCTTCGATATTTCAATAACCGAGTTAAAGTCGCCCGGACTTGAAATAGGGAAACCGGCCTCTATCACGTCGACGCCGAGCTGTTCAAGTTGTTTGGCCACCTGTATCTTCTCTACCGTGTTAAGCTGGCAACCAGGCACCTGCTCACCATCACGCAACGTTGTGTCAAAAATGTAAAGTCTGTCACTCATTGTATTATGATTTTTGTTCTTTATTATTCAAGTGTATATATTGCAAGAGCCTCACTTCTGCTTGCTGCGGTAGTGAGGCTCTTGTTTGGTTTTTAGGTATGGCACAACACCAAGTATTTTTTGGCGGCGCCGTATCCATGCACCATGGTTATACCCATAACTCTCACTCCCGCGTACCCAATGTACGCAAGCTAAGCACGTTGCAAAGTCGGAAGTAAGATGTATAAGTCATGTTATTTCGTTTTGTGATGGCAAAGTTATAAATAAATTACAAAATGCAAACAATTATCCGAGATTTTTTACAACATCGGCATAAATATGCTTATTTCCTAACCGATCTACCATTCTCTGGTACCCAACGAGCGACCATTCAAGCCACTGACAATTACAGCAAAACCCGGAGCGACGCCCCTATCAAGGGCAACCGTTCCGGGTCTTGTTCAACTATCAATTGTTTAGTCTACCGCTTCATTATCGAATGAAAAGGAGTTCGCGATATTTAGGCAGCGTCCACATCTCGTCCTCAACAATGAGTTCGAGCTTGTCAATGTGGTAACGAATAGCATCAAAGTAAGGTGCAATCTCGTCATGATATGCTACAGCCAACGTGCGTATATCGGTGATTTTGTTCACCACCTTGCGCTTTTCAACCATAGCCTCCACATTTTCAGCTACGAAACTAACGTGTTTGTTGATTTTCTCAATCAAGTCGATGTTATACGAGGTCAGCTCCTTCACCTTTGCGGGGTCGGCAAAAGCCTCCTGTATCTTATGCACATTGTCTACCAGTTCGCTCTGATATTTCGTAGCCACGGGAATGATATGGTTCATGCAAAGGTCGCCGAGCACACGTGCCTCAATCTGTATCTTCTTCTGATAAGTCTCCCACTTAATTTCGTTACGAGCTTCAAGTTCGGGCTTAGTCATCACGTTCATGCTCTCAAACATCTTGATGGTAGCATCGTCAAGGTAACGGTCAAAGATTACGGGGCAACTTGTCTCGCAGTCCAATCCGCGGCGTGCAGCCTCAGCCTTCCACTCATCGCTATAGCCATTGCCATCAAAATGAATAGGCTTGCAAGTCTTGATATCTTCGCGCAACACTTCGAGTATGGCAGTAATTTTGCCTTCGCCCTTGGCCATGAGCGCATCTACACGTGTCTTAAAGTCGGTGAGAGCCTCAGCCACAGCTGTGTTCAACACAATCATTGCGCTGGCACAGTTGGCAATAGAACCTACTGCACGGAACTCAAAGCGGTTACCCGTAAAGGCGAAAGGCGAAGTACGGTTACGGTCGGTATTGTCAACCATCAACTCCGGAATTTGCGGAATATCAAGTTGTACGCCGTGCTTGCCTTCAAGTGTAAAGAGTTCGTCCTTTGTAGAGTTCTCCACCTTTGACAAGAACTCGCTGAGTTGTTTGCCAAGGAAGCTTGAGATAATTGCGGGAGGTGCCTCGTTTGCACCAAGGCGGTGAGCATTGGTTGCACTCATGATAGAGGCTTTGAGCAAACCATTGTGCTTGTACACACCCATCAAGGTTTCAACTACAAACACAAGGAAACGCAAGTTGTCCTCTGGCGTCTTGCCAGGTCCGTGCAGCAATGCGCCAGTGTCGGTGGTCAAGCTCCAGTTGTTGTGCTTGCCCGAGCCATTGATGCCAGCAAAGGGTTTTTCGTGCAACAAGCAGCGGAAACCATGCTTGCGGGCAATCTTGCGCATCAACGACATGATGAGCATGTTATGGTCAACAGCCAAGTTACACTCTTCAAAGATAGGCGCCAGCTCAAACTGGTTGGGGGCTACCTCGTTGTGACGGGTCTTGCACGGAATGCCGAGTTCGAGAGCCTGAATTTCGAGGTCGCGCATAAACTCCTGCACACGTTCAGGAATGGCACCAAAGTAGTGGTCGTCCATCTGCTGGTTCTTGGCAGAATCATGTCCCATCAAGGTGCGTCCTGTGAGCAACAAGTCGGGACGTGCGGCATACAAGCCCTCGTCAACCAAGAAATACTCCTGTTCCCAACCCAGGTTAGCCGTTACGCGGGTCACATTGGGGTCAAAATAGTGACATACTGCCGTTGCAGCCTTGTCTACAGCAGCAAGTGCCTTTTTGAGCGGTGCCTTATAGTCAAGGGCCTCACCAGTGTAACTTACAAAGATGGTTGGAATCATCAGCGTGTCGCCTACAATAAACACAGGCGAAGCAGGGTCCCAAGCCGAATAACCACGGGCTTCGAAAGTTGAACGGATACCACCATTAGGGAACGATGAGGCATCGGGCTCTTGCTGTACAAGTTCCTTACCCGAGAAATCCTCTACCATGCCGCCTTTGAAGTCATGCTCCACAAAGGCATCATGCTTCTCAGCAGTACCTTCGGTCAAAGGCTGGAACCAGTGTGTGCAGTGTGTCACACCCATTTCGATGGCCCATTGCTTCATGCCTTTAGCCACATCGTTGGCTACAGACAATGGCAGCGGCGTGCCTTTTTCTATTACTTCACGAAGCTGCTGGTAGGTATTCAACGGCAGATACTTGAACATCTTTTCCTGGTTGAACACATACTTGCCAAAGTATTCAGACGGGCGCTCAGCTGGCGCCTTAACTTCGAGAGGGCGCTTCTTAAACGCCTCTTCCACGACTTTGAAACGAAGGTTACTCATTTTGTTGTGGTTTAGTGATTATGTTTGCTTTTGTGCGATTCTGTTATTGATGTATGCTATTTGTAAGAATTGAAACACCGAAAGTTCAAAGCTTGAGTCGCATAAAAAGTGCACACATTTTTACCGACCGCAGCCTTATTGCCACAAAGTTAAGTAATAAAACCTACAAAACCCCGAAATGCCTCACAAAATGTTTCAATCATTGACTGATTACTTCAACCAGTTCTTCAGTCGGCGCATGGCTTCCTCGCAGTCCTCGCGTTTGCCAAACGCCGTCAAACGGATAAAACCTTCACCCGCAGGACCAAAGCCCACGCCTGGCGTGCTTACCACATTGATTTGGGTGAGCAGCTGTTCAAAGAACTCCCAACTGCCTACACCCTCAGGTGTTTTCAGCCAAATGTAGGGCGCGTCTACCCCGCCGTACACTTTCAAGCCCACCTCGGTCAATGCCTCGCGCATGATGCGCGCATTGGTCATATAATAGTCAATAGTTTCGCGCACCTCGCGCTTGCCCTCTTCACTATAAATGGCCTCGGCCGCGCGCTGCACGATGTAGGCTGTACCATTAAATTTGGTGCACTGACGGCGGTTCCAAAGTTGATTAAGCTGCACATCTTCACCATGCTTGCTTTTGAACACGAGTTCTTTGGGCACAACGGTGTAACCGCAACGCAAGCCTGTGAAGCCTGCCGTCTTTGAATATGAGTGGAACTCCACAGCACACTTCTTGGCACCCTCTATTTCATAAATAGAATGGGGCACGCCTTCGCGTGTGATGTATGCCTCATAAGCGGCATCGTACAGCAGCAAGCTGTTGTGCTTCAGTGCATAGGCCACCCACTTTTCCAACTCTTCACGACTGAGTGTTGTGCCTGTCGGGTTGTTGGGGTAGCACAGGTAAATCATGTCTGTGGCATGATCGGGCAGTTGCGGCACAAAGCCATTGGCCTCATTACAGGGGCAATAAGTTATCTTGCTCCACGAACCATTTACGACGTCACCGGCACGGCCGCCCATCACATTTGAGTCTATATATACGGGATAGATAGGGTCTGTTACGCAGATGCTGTTGTCTGTGCCAAGTATGTCGCCAAAGTTTCCCGTGTCGCTCTTGGCACCATCGTTAATGAATATTTCGTCCTTATTGATGCTTATGCCACGCGGTGCGAAATCATTCTCAACAATGGCCTGACGCAAAAATTCGTAGCCATGTTCCGGACCATAACCTCTAAATGTGTCGGCACTGCCCATCTCGTCTACAGCCTTGTGCAACGCCTTGATTACGGCCGGAGCCAACGGACGTGTCACATCGCCTATGCCCAAGCGTATAATGTTTGCCTCGGGGTGCGCTTCCTTATAGGCTGCCACCTTTTGGGCTATATCAGCAAAAAGATAGTTCTTTTGCAGTTTTAAGAAATTCTCGTTTATCGTAGTCATATTATAGTAATGTTGTCAAATATTTGCGCAGGTACAACCCACACCACCCTTAAAAAGTTGCCTCTCCCCACCCGCTCGTTTTTATGAGAGGGAGAAGGGAGAGGCTATTATTCCATTATGGCAAGTCAATTTTTCCGTCAAACACTTTGGCAGCTGGTCCAGTCATCAGCACCCGGCCGTCGGACTCTCGCCATTCAATACTCAGTGTGCCGCCGTCCATTACAATATGGCTATGTCGCAAGGCACGGTGCGTCAGTACTGCCGCCACTGCCGTAGCACAGGCTCCTGTGCCACATGCCATGGTTATGCCCGAACCGCGTTCCCACACACGCATACGTATGCTGCCATCGGGGCGCACCGTAGCAAACTCTATGTTACAGCGTTCGGGAAATATGGGAGCGAACTCCAACGTTGGCCCTACTCCGGCCACGTCAAAATTTTCGGCATCGTCGACAAACACCACGAAGTGCGGATTTCCCATCGACACGAAAGTGCCCACATAGGTTTTACCATCTGTGGCTGTCACCGTGCCCTCTGCCATCGAGCCGTCGGGAGTAGCCAACTGTGTGGGCACGGCCAAACGGGGTTCTTCCATATCAACCGTCACACTGTCTACGTGGTTCGTGTCATCAACATGCAGTTTGAGCACCTTTATGCCCGACAGGGTTGACAAGCGGATTTCTGTTTTGTTTGTCAAACCATATTCGTAAAGGTACTTGCCAATACAGCGCGACGCATTTCCACACATGCGTGCCTCCGACCCATCGTTGTTGAATATGCGCATCGAAAAGTCGGCACCCGCTGCCCCCTTGCCTATCAGCACCAGGCCGTCGCCACCTATTCCTTTGTGGCGGTCGCTCCACAGCTCCGACAGATGCTCGGGATTATCAATCGGGTATTTCAAGGTATTGACATATATATAGTCGTTACCCGCACCATGCATTTTTGTAAATTCTATTGTTGTTTGCATCGCTGCTTTGTGTTTGAATCCTTAATTCGGGTGCAAATATATAACATTTCGAGCAAATACCAACGTCACTACGAACATTTTTCTTACAAAAAAGCTTTATTGTTTTCGTTTTGCCATTTTATACATACTTATCCGCACATAAAAGTCTTTAATTCATTACAATAATTACAAATAGTCATATTATTCAGCATTACGGAGTTATTTGTAAATTTGCAGCATTCAAAGCCAAGCGAATGACACATTTATATTTAGCACGCCACGGCGAAACCGAAGAGAACGTGGCCCAAATACTTCAAGGGCTCATGCCCGGCCACCTTACTGCACGCGGACGCGAGCAGGCTGCCGAACTGCGCGACAAGTTGGTTGCCGCACACACTGCTTTCGATGTCATGCTAACGAGCGATCTGCAACGCGCGCTCGATACGGCCAACATCATCAATGGCGGATTGCATCTGCCGCTCAGCCCATGCCCCTTGCTTCGCGAGCGCGATTGGGGGAGTTTTACCGGCACTCCCATCACCATAGCCCGCAGCAGCCAGATGCCCGACGATGCCGAAAGCGTGCAAGCCATGTTTGAGCGTGCCAAGCGTTTTATCACCTATATATATAAGGTGTATCACAATCAGTCGGTGTTGGCCATAGGCCACGGCCTGTTCAACCGCACCATACAGGCGGCCTTTGCCCACTGCGAAATACGCGACATTCCGCGCATGCAGAATGCCGAGGTGCGCCACATCGCCATCGACCACCTGCCAGCGCAGTGGAACAGTTCGACACAAGACGCTATTTCTGCCGACTGACCTCTTTCACATTAAAAACAAAAGTTTCGGATTTAATCAAAGCTGACCTAAAATCAAACATTGATTAAATCCGAAACTTGTATAGAGATATATGTGCCGTATTAGAAATCGATTTCGAGTCCCAAACCGAACACGTCGTTGCTGCGATGGAAGTTGTCAGAGCCTACCGTGCTGTAAGTCGCCAACCCCGTCTGAATGTTCTGCAAAGCTACAGCCTCTGTCTGTATTTGTCCCCGTCGGGCCTGATATGCAGTCTGTTGCTCGGCTGACAGTTGGCCGCTGTTCAACGCTGCATCTATTTGCGTAGCTGCGGCATTCAACTGGGCGCCCATGGGCTGAAGCATTTTGCCAAAATTACCCTTGATATTATAGAAGTCACTGTGCTGACGTTCGTAATGCTTGTAGAAGGTCTTGAAGTAGGCAATATTCAGAGCCACCTTTTTGCGCAGTTGGAAACGGGCACCAATACCCAGTGAGTTAGAGTTGGTTACGAAACTCATGTCGCTGATAAATTGGCTGTTATCGCCAAGTCCATAGTTGGTTGTTTGCCAACCGGCACTCACTGTCCAACGGGGTGCCACATCTACCTCAGCACCGGCCAACAATTCCCAACCACCCTTTTTCAGAGAGTTGTGTCTGTTGTTGTGTTGCGTGGCTTGCTTGTCAAAGTAATAATGGAAGCCTGCGTTCAAGCGCAAGTTATCAAGCACTTCATAGCGTGCGCCCAATGCCAATATGGCCGGAATGTCAGCCTTTACCTTGACACCGTCGTCATACTCGTCAAGGCCGCTGGTGTTCATACCCGTTTGATTTTTAAGGCGCAACTTTGTCTTAAATTCATAACGTGCCGAAAGGTTTACCTTGCCCACCTTGTAGTCGGCACTGATGATGGGGGTAAATCCCCAACCGCTCTGGTCGCAGTTAAGTTCCTTGTCCGACACAACCGATGCAAAGTCGGGCATATTCTGAGATTCAAAGAACTTGGTTGCAGGTACTACACCCAGGCCCGCCACATTCACACTGATGTTACGCACATAGCCATAATAGTTACACTGTGCATAAATCACACGTCCACCCACGCTTACGTTAAAGTTGGGAGTGATTTTGTAGCCCACACCAAACTGGCCACCAAAGTAATACTGGCGTCCTTGCATGTGGGTGTCCATGCTATAACCTGTGACAGTATTGGGGTTTTGAGTTACAGCGCCAATCAAAACGGGCAACATGGCCACCTGGCTCTCAAATGAAGGCAAACCATCGGCAAACTTACACTTGCCACCGCCACCGGTAATGCCAAAGTGGAATGACGCAAACCACTTTTCGCCCACACGGGCCAAATCGAACGAAGGGATTACAGGCGCTTTGGCCTTTCCCTCAAATTTCTTAAAACCGTCACGACCATTGGCCACACCATTTACGGTGCCAAGGGCAAATGGCGCAAAATATGTATTGTCGCTACGTGTTTGGTAGGCACTCTGCAGGTCAAAGCCCAAATGCCAGCCTGTCGACATAAATCCCAAACCTGCGGGATTGGCATAAGCACCGTCTATGGCAATGGCGGCATCGCGTGCCGGATTGCGGAGAAAGCTCACACTCTGGTTGGTGTTTGTTAGATAGCCACCAGCCTGAGCTGCTGTGGCGGCGCTCAGTGCAAGCGCAGCTGTAAGGATTGATTTTTTCATTATTTTCCTTTTTCTTGTTCTAAACGTCGGCAAAAGTACAAACAATTTTGCACACAAACAAAAATTATGCGCATTTTGTGAAAAATCCTTGCGTACACGGCTGTCGCTGCTGCAGTCTCATGCCTTCTTACGTCGCCACCTGCAGAATCCAGGCCTTACACTTAGGGGCGTTCAAAATTGCCATCAAAAGCAACATGCTTCACGACAAAGGACTCGGCTTGCATCTGATGAGTGATACATATATAGTGAACGACTTAATTGAGGAATTGAGGAGGAAACAATAGTAAAGGCATTGGCAAGTCCAAGGGATTAACAAAGCTGAATAATCTCGCAAACAACTTGTAAAGGTATTAGTAATTGTGGTGTCATGCCCCATCTGCACCAAGTGCAAACGAGCATGTGCACTTGTCTGCACACGTTCTGTGCACGCCATATTTTTAATTATGTAAAAAGTGTCTGCACTCTGCACTTTTTGCTTTTTCTACATTGATAATCAAGCACTTAAGCAGTGTATACACATCTACACTCCGTCTGCACTGGCATCTGCACGCACCCTGTTCCTATGCCACCACCTACGTTCAAATACACTGCTTGCACACCCTTTCATTCGTTCACAAACTGAAACACGAACTGGCATAGGGGGAGAGATTTTTCAAACGGAGCAAGAGTCCTTTCTAACTCCCGCAACTGTATTTTCGCCCTCCAACAACAATGCTTGCGGCTATCCTGTCCCCATTTCACCACGCCTGCATAAAGGCTCGCATAAAAGTGCAGACAGTGCAGACAAGTGTAGACAGGAGTGTAGACAAGTGCAGACGGTGTCTACACTCCTAATTATTTAATTTTCAACACATTACAAACAATAGTGCAGAGTGTAGACAAAATTGCTTTTTCCCTCTGTATAGCACGAACTCAGCAATAAGTATTCAGCGGGAATACGTATATTGGGGGTTACCTTGTTGTATATTCTAAAGAGTGCATACCCTTCTGACACAGTTTCCATTTTTATTTTGCTTAGTAATGTTTTATTTGCTATCTTTGCTACATAGCATGGAAGTAGAGCCAGTATATAGGAAGTTGGCCAGTCGTTAGACTGAGAGCAGCAGTTCGAATCTGTCGCTTCCATGCTTTTTTGTTTATTCTGTTATATTTATTTTGATTTATGCTTTAAGGCACTACTATTCGGGGGGGAGTTTCTTGTCAAGTACTTGGCTTGGCGTATAATCTACTCTTGTTTCGGACCAGCGCGTTAATATGTTTTAGCCTTGTAGGCATTTCTTCTCCGATATTTCGTAACTTTGCACAGATTATGTGTTGGCGGAATTTGTTGACGTGAACTAACCTGAATGCACGTTCGATTTCGTACCAACAGACACACTATACATATAAGGTATTGAAATAGCATGTCATCACTACACAATAAGAAAGCAGCTTACCACACACTTGGCTGCAAACTCAATTTTGCCGAAACATCGTCACTTCGCGACCAACTGGAACGCGAAGGGGTGCAAACCATACAAAAGGGCGAACATGCAGACATCTGCATTGTAAACACTTGCTCCGTAACCGATGTGGCCGATCACAAATGCCGACAGGCCATACACCGCTTTACACGCGAACACCCGGGTGCCTTTGTGGTGGTGATGGGTTGCTACGCCCAACTCAAGGCCGACGAAATCGCCACCTTTGACGGGGTGGACCTTGTGCTTGGCATGGAACAAAAAGGCGATGTGCTGCGTTACATTGAGGAACGTATGGCACAGAAGGAGGCCCTGAATGGCGGCGACGCCTGCCACGAGGCTATCAGTGTGCCTACCAAGGACATTCGCACCTTTGTGCCATCATGCTCGCGCGGTGACCGCACACGCTATTTTCTGAAAGTGCAAGACGGCTGCAACTATTACTGCACCTACTGCACCATTCCCATTGCACGCGGCCGCTCACGCAACGGCAGCATCGCATCGCTCGTTAAACAGGCCGAACAGGTGGCCGCCGAAGGAGGCAAGGAAATAGTGCTGACGGGTGTCAACACGGGCGACTTTGGCCGCTCGACAGGCGAAACTTTTCTGCAACTTATCAAGGCTCTCGACCAGGTGGTGGGCATTGAACGCTACCGCATATCGAGCATAGAGCCAAACTTGCTCACCGACGAGATTATTGAGTTCTGCGCACAGTCGCGCGCCTTCATGCCCCACTTTCACATACCGCTACAATGCGGCTCTGACACAGTGCTGAAACTGATGCACCGCCACTACGACACGGCCCTGTTTGCACAAAAAATAGCACGCATCAAGCACATCATGCCCGACGCTTTCATAGGGGTGGACGTTATTGTTGGTATGCGCGGCGAGACGGACGAGTGTTTTGAAGAGTCATACAACTTTATCAAGTCGCTCAACATCTCGCAACTGCATGTGTTCAGCTACAGCGAGCGCCCAGGCACCAAAGCACTGGAAATACCCTACGTTGTGCCGGCACAGACGAAACACGAGCGCAGCCAGCGCCTGCTTGCGCTGTCGGAGGAGAAACGACGTGCGCATTATGCCCAATTTATTGGCACCACACGCCCTGTGCTGTGGGAGCACGCACGCGACAACGAACCCATGCAGGGCTTTACCGACAACTACATACGCGTGAAGCAAGCTGCCGGCGACCATGCCAAAGACAACCATGTGACTTTGGCCAAACTGGGTGATTTTACAGCCGACGGCGAATGCTTGACTGAAGTGTTGGACCAAACTACATCTGCTCATGATTAAGACTGACAAAATAGCCATCGTCATACTTAACTGGAACGGACGCGACATGATGCGCCAATTTTTACCCTCGGTTGTAAAGCACTCCAAAGACGAGGGTTGTGTGATTGTGGCCGACAATGGTTCGACCGATGGCTCGCTCGATATGCTGAAGGAGGAATTTCCCGAAGTTGAATTACTGCCATTGCCGCAAAATTATGGTTTTGCCGAGGGCTACAACAAGGCACTCGACCTGGTGGAAGCTCCCTACTACTTGTTATTAAACTCTGACGTGGAGGTGCCAGATGGTTGGTTGCGCCCCATGCTCGACTATATGGAGCAGCACCCTGAGGTGGCTGCCTGCCAGCCCAAACTGCTGAGTCAGAAAGACAAGCAATACTTTGAGTATGCCGGAGCTGCTGGTGGATTTATGGACCGCTACGGTTATCCATTTTGCCGCGGCCGCATATTTGCCGATGTTGAACGCGACGAGGGGCAGTACGACACCACAGCACACCTGCTTTGGGCCACTGGCGCAGCCCTGATGGTGCGCAGCAAGGATTGGAAGGAGAGCGGCGGACTTGACGGCCGTTTCTTTGCCCACATGGAGGAAATTGACCTGTGCTGGCGACTGCGATCGCGCGGCAGAGGCATTGTGTGCGTGCCACAGAGTGTGGCCTACCACGTGGGAGGGGCATCGCTTGCCGCGGGCAATCCGCGCAAGACCTTTCTCAACTTCCGCAACAATCTGCTGATGCTCTACAAAAATTTGCCGGCCGACGAGCTAAAGCCTGTCATGCGTGTGCGCAAATGGCTTGACATGGTGGCGGCCTTCAAGTTCTTGATTACAGGCGATGTAGCCAACTTCAAGGCAGTATACAAGGCACGCAGAGAGTTTAGGCGCATGCTGCCTGACTTTGAGAAAGACCGCCAACACAACCTGCAGTTAGCCGTCGATGGCGGACACGGACTGCCCGAACGTATTGACCAAAGCTTGCTGCTTTTGTACTACGCGAAAGGCATTAAAAGGTTCAGCGCTTTGCATTTTTGATATTATTTCATATATTTGCAAACAAAATAACAGTATAGTTGAAACGCTTACGCTACATATTATCCACTCTCATGGTATGCTCGCTTGCAATTTGTATGGCAGCATGCCAGTTTGACCGTAACCTTATTAAAGAGAATGCTGGCAAGGACTTGCACATCATTCGTTACGACCGCATGGTGGACGACTATGTCAATACGGGCAATGTGGCTTTGTGGCAACGAATGAACACGGAGTTTCCACGCGAGACCCGTGCATTGATTGAGGACGTGCTGCACCTCGGGCGCGCCGACAATGAGGACATTGACGACAGCTTGATAGCATACTACAAAGACCCCATTTTGGTGCAGTTGCGCATGGACATATCGCGCAAGTTTGAGGACCTTTCGGCTTACGAAAAAGCTTTGTCTTGTGCCTTCAAGCGTCTTGAAGCCGAAGACAAGAATTTTGTAACACCCAAGATTTACGCTCAAAACTCGGCCTTTAACCAAAGCATTGTGGTGGGCGACAGCCTTATTGGCATCAGCCTCGACAAATACATGGGGGCTGATTACCCCGCATACAAAAAGTATTTTTACGAAAATCAGCGCGCCACAATGGAGCCCTCGCGCATTGTGCAGGACTGCTTATACTTTTACCTTAACCAACAGTTTCCACCTACGAGACTGCGCATACGCCACACTTTGGGGCAGTGGCTTATACACCAAGGCAAAATTGCCTGGGTGGTGGCACAGCTCACTAATAAGAGTGCTATCGACATAGCAGCCTGCCAACCGGCCACCAAGGCATGGTACAAGCTGAACGAAAGGCGCGTGTGGAACACGCTGCGCAACGAAAAAATATGGAACAGCTATGACTCGTTGTTGCTGCACTCCATTTTGTATTCAAGTGATGCACACCCTTATTTTGTCGACCCGCACTCGCGTGGCGTGGGATTGTGGATTGGTATGCGCATTGTAGATGGCTACATGAAACATCACCCTGAAATGTCATTTGACGCACTGCTCCGTTATAACAACTATGATTTGATCAAGAAGGAGAGTAATTATTGACTCAAGTTTCGGATTTAGCCCGCCCGTGTTAAATCCGAAACTTCAATTATTGAAATATACACTATGGCTTCATTGTACCTTATACCCGTAACCTTGGGTGATACGCCCTTGTCGCAGGTGCTGCCTGCCTATAACAAGGACATCATTCTTGGGTTGCGGCATTTTATTGTGGAGGAGGTGCGCACAGCACGCCGTTTTTTGAAACAAGTTGACCGCGACATTGATATTGACAGTTTGACGTTCTACCCCATGGGCAAGCATGCCGATGCAGCGTTGTTTTCAAAATACCTCGACCCGCTGCGCAAAGGCGAGTCGGTTGGTGTTATAAGCGAGGCTGGCTGCCCCGCAGTGGCCGACCCCGGAGCTGACGTGGTGACCATAGCCCAACGTGAGGGACTGCATGTGGTGCCATTGGTCGGCCCTTCGTCCATTCTGTTGGCGGTGATGGGTTCGGGATTTAACGGACAGAGTTTTGCCTTTCATGGCTATCTGCCCATTGCACCAGGCGACCGTGCCAAAAGGTTGAAACAACTCGAAAGCCGCTCTGCAGCTGAACACCAAACACAACTGTTCATTGAAACGCCCTATCGCAACCATAAGATGATTGCCGACATCTTGTCTACCTGCAACCCGCGCACACGACTGTGCATTGCTTCGGGGCTGACTACCACACAGGAGTTTCTGCAATCGAAAACGGTGAAAGAGTGGAAACAGACTTCCCCACCCGACTTGAACAAGATTCCTACCATCTTTGCCATTTACGCTGGTTAACGCTGGCATTTTGTTTGCCGCAAGGCCCGCGTGCTAATTTGGTCAATAAATACGAAAGTGTCCGGTAAAATGTGCTATTGCACATTTTACCGGACACTTGCCATTTACGCGATATGCTAAAGGTGCTTAGAGCACAACTTTAACTACCTGGCCATCGGCCACAACCACATAGGTGCCATGAGGCAGCGCAGTGCTGTTGTTAACCTGTTGACCAGCTGCATTATAGATGCTATATTGGTTGGCATTCTCAACAACAATACCGCCGAACTTGGTATACACCTTTGCGGCAGAAGTCTGGTTGTTGTTAATTGAAGTTACCTCACTAAAGTTCTTGACAGAGCTGTCGCCCTGACCAGTCAGTTCGGCCACCTTGCCGTTCAACGCCTCTACGTCGTAAGCCACATCGTTGGTTGTGAGGTACGGATAGTCGAGTTCGCTTTGTGCCAAGGCAATGGCTTGCTTGAGGGCCTCAGCCTTTTCGCCCTCCAAAGTGGCGAGCACCTGCTGCGCACTGCTGACTGCCTGCTGCAATCTGTCGGTCTCAGCCGAAGCGGGAAGCGGCACCAGGCGGAAGGTGAAGGCGTTCTTTGCCACCTTGTTGGCTATGGTGAGCGATGAACCGGCTGCATTAGGTGCAACGAACGAAAGCGTGCTGCCGCTCTTAGCATCGGTGGTGCTGCCGGCATGAATGGCCAGGTGCGAATCAAGTGTCCATTCGTCCTCGTCGAGGAACAGTACAAACTTTGATGCCTCGGCAGTGGTGGCAGACTTAACAGCGTTTCCGTCAACCGTCACATTGGCGCCTGATTGCGGCAGCGTGAGGGTGGCAACGCCTTCATCGTCTGTGCTTATGAGCAAGCGCGAGCCTTGGTAGGTGTAATCTGTGCTCAACGAGGCATTGCCGTTGGCATCGAACGACACGAAACGTCCCTCGCTATTGTAGTTGTAGTCGGGGAATACGCTGACTGCCTGAATGCAATAGTAACCATTGGCAACGGCATTGGCCAATGAAACAGGCTTAGCCTCAACCAACTTGACACGTACCGCGCTGGTCTTGTCTTGGAAAGTCATGGTGCCGTCTGCATTATAGCCATAGCACTTCTCAGCGTTTTCGAAGGGAACCAAGTAATATGAGTCGTCATCAGCCTTCTCTAAGGTCCACTTTTGGTTGTTGCCACCACTTGTTTTCCACTGCAGGAGTTTGTGATAGTTTGCATTATTTGAGTCAGAAGGGTTGTCGATGTTGACATTGCCTACCGAGCTCTTTATGGTCCAATAATTTCCCGAACGGTTTATTTGCCATATCTGTCCTTCGTCCTTTACATCAAAAGGCTGCATGGTCAATATGGTGTTATTGGCCGTTGAACCATTGTTGCTTAATGCTGCCGAAGTGTCGAATGTGCAAATTTGGTAGTAGTTGCCGCTGGTTATGCCATCAATGGTAATGACGGGCTCAACATACTTGACCAACTTGACACGTGTGTCGGCACCTTTGTCCTGAAATGTAAAGTTGCCATTGGCATCAAGCGCATAACATTTTGCGGCATTTTCGAACGGAATCATATAATATGAGTCATCGTCTGCTGCCTCGAAAGTCCACTTCTGGTTGTCGCCACCACTTGTTTGCCACAAACAGAGTTTGTTCTCGAATTTTTTGTGTGCCTCGGCAGGATTATCTATATTGAATGCCCCCATTGCCGAGGTTATGCCCCAATAGTCTCCGTTTTGGGTCAGTACCCACACCTGGCCTTCTTCGGTGTCGCTCAAGGCGGTAAGTGTAAGCCTGACATCGTTTTTGGCCACTTCGCCACAGCTCAATGCTTTTGTGCCATCGAGCGTTACTATTTTGTACTTTTGACCGCTCACAATGTTGTCGGCCTGCACATTAAATGCGAATGCCAACAATGCGAAGAGCGTTAGAAATATCTTTTTCATAAATCTGATGTTGTATCGTTAGTAATGTATGTGCGGCCCTTTTACTGCAAGTCGATGTATTCGGTAGGCATTGAGAAGGTGATGCCGCGATGCTGAAGGTCGAGCATCAAGGGGCGTGAACGCTTTAAGAAACCCTTCCACGAACGGTTCTTTTGTGCACTCCAACCTGCCTCGGCCAATATCAGCGAACGTGGGTAGGCTTGGTAGAATATGCGCTCGGGCGAGTTGATAGATTCGCTCCACAGAGTGCCGGCCACGCCAAAGAGATTGTTCTTTTCAAATTCCTCACCTTGGCCCCAACCTGGGTCGAACTGGTAAACAGTCTCGAACGTGCGCACGGGCATACCCCAGTTTACCTCGGGCATATCGCCATTTGCCATGGGATAGTCAAAATAGCAATAGTCGCCAGGGCACATCATGATTTTGGCATTATTGTCGATAGCCGCCTGCACTGCAGGTTCTGTCAGACCATTACGCCAAGCAAATGTGACACAACCCTCTTGTATCTCCTTAAAGTCGGTTTCGTACCAGAACATGGGTATCTTGTCGTACTTGGTGCGCAAGGTGTCAATTACACGGTCGAACATGTACTTTTGCAGTTTCCAGTTTTCTGAACGGTCGGTAGTGGTGATGCCGAGCTCTTTCTTGAGTTTCTTATCCTTCTCGCAAGTGGTCCAACAGTCGAGTGCGGGATTACCTGCCTCATCGCCACCAAGGTGAACATATTTGCATGGGAACACGTCGGCCAACTCGCGGAACACGTTGCCAAGGAACTCATAAGTAAATTCGTTGCCCGGGCAGAGCAGTTCGTTCGACACACCACAAGTGGTGCGGATAGGCACTTGCTTTCCACCACAAGTAAGCTCGGGGAAAGCATGAATGGCTGCCACTTCGTGACCCGGCATTTCGATTTCGGGCACAACCATGACGTGATATTGTGCACAGTACTTGACGAAGTCCTTCATCTGCTCCTGTGTGTAGTAGCCCGAAATGGGTATCAGCATGTCGTCCATGCCCACACGCGAGGTGCTTTTCTCGATAAGTTGCGGATACTTCTTTATTTCAATGCGCCATGCTTGGTCATCGACCAAGTGGAGGTGGATACTGTTAAGTTTGTAACGTGCCATTTCGGGCACAATTTCCTTCAAGCGTTCGTAAGGAACGAATATGCGGCAAGGGTCAACCATCAACTCGCGTACATGGGTGCGCGGTGCATCTTCGATGGTGATAGGGTTGGTTTCGATGCAACGGGCCGAGGCATTGTCATCTATCATGAGTTGCTCCATGGTCATGATGCCATAGAACACACCCGCGGCCGTTTTGCCAGCAATGTTTACGCCGTTCTCGTCGATTGAAAGCGTGTAAGCCTCGTCGTCGTTGAGCGAGGTGTCGATAGAGAGCGTAATTTGTGCTGTGCCATTGTCGTTAAGAGTGGTTATGCCTGCACGGTCGGCAAGAATGCGCAGCAAGTGCGCCTTTTCGTTGGCCAACTCGTCGGGGCTGTTGATTTGTCCAACATTCTGCCATACAAGCGGCTGGCCCTGTGCTGAGGCCATTTTCAAAGGGATTGGCACCAAATTTTGTGCGGTGGCAACTGTTGGGGCCACCCAACTTGCTGCACAAAGCAGTGCGATGGAAAGAAATATCTTTTTCATAAATATTGTGTCTGATTGAGGGTTAGTAATTTACTTTGAATGTACGATTGTTAACCTTGACAAGGTAAGCGCCTCTTACCTGTAAGGGCAAAGCAATTTCACCCTCGCCCTGCAATGACTGCAAGAGCTGGCCTTGTGCATTATACATCTGCACACGGCTACCCTGAGGCAAATGCTTGAGCCATACCTTGCTGCCTTCGACAGTGGCAGTAACTTTGGCTAATGCCTGCTGGGTGCTGACTGTGGTGACAGTACTGATGTTGAAATTTTTCCACACCTCGGCCGATTTATAAGCCTCTTCGCTACCCTCGGGCACCAGCAAGTCAACATTGGCGCAGTCTACCCCGGCAAAGGCAGTGGTATCGACTGCTGCGGGAGTTTCGGCATAAACCTTTATGGTTTTTAGTCCGGTGCAACCGGCAAACGCACATGCTTTGAGTTCGGTGAGTTCGGCAGGCAGAATGACGCTTTCTATGCCACTGCAACCTGAAAATGCGCCCTTGCCAAAATACAAGATGCTGCCCGGAATGCTTATCTCGCCACGCAAACCGCTACAATTCATGAAAGCGGCATCGCCTAACTGCTGCAGGGCTCTCGGCATGCTGATGTGTGTGAGGCTCTTGCACTCGGCAAAAGCTGAGGCGCCTATGCGGGTTACCATCTTGTCGAGATTGATGTCGCCCGAAAGACTGGTGCAATTAAAGAAGGTGTTGTTGCCTATCGACTGCAAAGTAGAAGGCAACTTGATGCCCTCGAGACTGCTGCAACGCGAGAAAACACCATCGCGCAACACAACAAGGGTTGAAGGTATGCTGACAGTGCCCGCCAAACTTGTGCAACCCTCGAAAGCATACGAGCCAATGTTTACCAACTGACCTGAGCCAGCGAACTGAATGCCTTGCAACGACTTGCAGCCTGCAAAACAGCTGGCACCAATGCTGGTTGTTGTTCTTGAAAATGTCAGTGTGCCTGCTAAAGAGTCGCAAGCGAAGAATGCCTGCGAGCCAATGGTTGAAAGGTTGTTGGGCAACACAAGGCTCCGCAAGTGATGGCGCGAATGGAGCGCATTTTTAGGAATGTTCGGACAGTTGGCCGCCGACAGATCGAGCGTGGCCATTGAATAGCAAAGGTCACGCAACTGACGGAAATCGCTGTTGCCTGTGGTGGTCAACGTTCCCGTGAGTTTGACATTTACCAGATTAGGCTGGTCTTTTGCCGCCACACTGGTTATATTGCCAGTGGTCACATTTTGTGCCCAAGCGTATGCTGGCGAACCGCACAACAATGAGCACATGAGCATGAATTGTAGACTTCTTCTCATAGAATGATGATGGGTAAAAAAGTTTGTATTTGCAAGTTTTAGTAGGTCGTATATACCATCTGTTATTCATTTCAGAATAACTACCGGTAGCAAATGTACATAAAAATTATGTAACAATGCGGGGCTAACTTGCAAAATAGGGCATTTAACTGGCCAAAACGCCACATCTCGCATAAAAGTGGTGTGCCAAGACCCTCCAAACTTCGTCAATGCGTCACCCAATCAAATGATGTAACGCTTCGTTTTTCAACATGCGCCATTCAATGGTACAAAAGAGCGATGAAGTTAGGAAAAAGCGCAAGCACTAATGGGGGCGACGCGTCTCACGTTCATCGGGGAAAATGCAATGTTCACACAAAAAATAAGGACTCACAGACCACACTAATTACACGCCAGTCTGTGCCTTTTCCTTAATGTCCGACGCGGGACGCGTCGCCCCCATTAGAGCGCAAATTCCTGGCATAACAGTTCTTCCCATGGCTTCAAATCCGCTTTTTAACCTGTCAATCTGATAGAAAACGCAAGCACTAATGGGGGCGACGCGTCCCGCGTCGGGTTTTTCAGCGGCCTCAAATACGGTTTGCTCACGGACACAAACCCTTTGCCCGCCAGGTCGCGCCGTTGCACTTCGGGTGTGCAGTCAAGCACATTATAGCGAAAGTCGCACAGTTCGTCCATAAGGCTGATGGTTTGTTCTGTCAGACCGCAGTTCGTAGTGCTGTCAGTTGTTTGCGGTGCACAGTCAGTGTCGTTGCCCATGCGTTTTTGCTGCTGGGGTGTTTCAGTGTTTTTAGTTTGTGGTTCCGGGGTATGTCCGATAGCGTCTATCAATTTGTCAACGCCACGTTTCACAATGGCATCGGCATAGCGCAACATTCTGTTAAGCATTCGTTTCATGGTAATCATACAATTTGGTTTGATATATAAAAGTAAAGTGCTGCAAAGGTAACACCAAGGCATTGCACCCAACAAAAAAAGTGTACAATTTGTACACAAATATTTGTTCTCTACCCGTATGCCTACATGTAAAAGAGTGCGTATGTTTTTACTGCCATCTTACACTTTTTGTACGTAACAAGTTGATATACAGAGGGTTCAAGAGTGTAAGATGATTCCAAAGTATCTTACACTCCCCTGCATACATCTTACACACCTCACTCCGCTGCCGCGCAGTCAAATTGGACGTATGCGGCGGCTTTTACACCATAGGGACGTAGAGAAATCTGTCGGAGCGACAGACTTTCCTACCCCCCTATGCCGTGATGTCTTTCTTCCGTGCTTGTGCCGTGTGGTAGCGTGAGGGTTGTGTAGGTTGCGTGTAGGTAAAGTCGGTAGCATCTTACACTAAATAGAGTATTGATAATCAATGTATTACAACGTGTTAGTGTAAGATGTAAGATACTCGGTAAGTAAAGCTTTTGTAGTATGGTAAAGGTCCCGCTACCACTAAACGCAAGCACAAAACGCTACCACTAATGGGGGCGACGCGTCCCGCGTCGGGCATTAAAGCAAGGGCTCGCTAACAGGCATGTAATTAGTGCTGAACCTTTGTGTTTAGTAAGTGAGCCCTTGCTTTAATGCCCGACGCGGGACGCGTCGCCCCCATTAGAGGTAGCGTTTTGTGATGGCGCAGGAAAGTGATGAAGTCAGGAAAAAGTGTGCCAAGGCCCTACATATAAGAGCCTTGGCACACCATTTTACATAATATTGTTTACTGGGGGCTACCCCGTCAACTTGTTTGCTAATTCCGCCTACGCGTTGGCACTGTCAAAATCACTTGAGCAATTCAGCCAGTTTCTCTTCGACCTTCGACACGCCAACCCCGCTGGCCACGATTTTGCCATCGGGACCTATGAGCAATGTGGCAGGTATGGCTGTGATGCCATAAACCTTGCCGGCCACACAATCCCAACCCTTGAGGTCGGAAAGGTGGTGCCATGGCAAGTCAAGCTTTTTGATGGCATTTACCCACGCAGCCTTGTCACCATCGAATGACAAGCCCACCACATCAAAGCCCTTGTCTTTATACTTGTTGTAAAGTGCTTTCAACGCAGGCATTGACTGACGGCAAGGACCGCACCACGAAGCCCAAAAGTCGACGAGCACATATTTTCCCTTGCCCACATACTCAGACAGTTTGTGTGTTTTGCCATCAACATCAGCCATTTCGAGGTCGGTAAACATGGTACCTACAGTCTGACGTTTCCACGCTTGAACTTTGCGCTTTACGCCATCGCTTAATTTTGTGCTCATATAAGCAGAATTGCTTTCCTCGGCCAAAGCTATTACGTCTTCCTGCTCCATGATGGGACTTACTTGCCACAAAAAGAATGCCGGAAACTTGAACTGCTTGTTTTCAGTGCAACACTGCTTGGTCAAAGCAACCAGTTGCTCGCTGCACGCTTCATTCACTCTTTCAATACGCTCTATCACACTGTCGGGCACTTGCTTGCCTGAGGCGCGCATGGCACGGTACTCGTCACCAAGTTTGATGATTTTGCGCATCGGCACATCGAACTTGGCAGCCCATGCGCTCATGCCTTCATTCTCGGCATTGCCTGTAGCCTTTTCGTTGGCAAAATCTACCGTCACATCACCTTCAAGCACTACGTTGACGCCTTCGTTTTGATTGTAAGTGGCTGCTGCAAATATATTGCCATTGGCATCGCCCTCAAAACGGAACCGGCCATTGCTAACTGCCGTGCTGTCGATATGGGGTGATGTGCCCATAAATTGTAAATACACTTTCTTCACGCCGTTGGGCACTTGACCACTGACCGTATATTTCTGAGCCAAAGCTGGCATGGCTAATAGCGCGCACAGCGCCAATACTGTTCGTTTCATTTTTATGTGTTTAGATTGATTGTTTGCCGAATTATCTTGTGCAAAGATAAACAATGTCGACCAAAATGCTTACTTTTGTAGCGGAAATAAGAACAAAGGGTGGTTCTAATAATTCTGAAATAGGAATTTGTGCGCTATCGGAAGTGCAAATCACATCTCAGAATAGCAAAAATCTAAAAACAGAATTCTTAGAACCACCCTAAAACTCAAACACGGTAATGGAAAAGAGCGACAGCGTTGTAATAATTCCTACCTACAACGAAAAAGAAAACATTGAGAATATCATACGCGCCGTAATCGGCCTGCCCGAACATGGCTTTCACATTTTGGTCATTGATGACGGGTCGCCCGACGGCACCGCAGACATTGTAAAGCGCTTGATGGCCAACGAGTTCAAACACGAATTGCACTTGGTGCAACGCACTGGCAAACTCGGTCTTGGCACAGCATACATTGCCGGTTTCAAATGGGCTTTGGAGCACGGCTACGAATACATATTCGAGATGGACGCCGACTTCAGCCACGCTCCTAAGGACTTGCCCCGACTCTACAATGCTTGTGCCAAAGATGGGTACGACGTGTCGGTTGGCTCACGCTATGTAAGCGGTGTCAATGTGGTAAACTGGCCCATGGGACGCGTGCTCATGAGCTATTACGCCTCAAAGTATGTGCGAACTGTTACAGGGGTGCCCTTGCACGACACCACAGCCGGATTTGTTTGCTATCGTCGTAAAGTGCTCGAAACTATCGACTTGGACGCCATACGCTTTAAGGGATATGCCTTTCAAATCGAAATGAAGTTTACGGCTTACAAGCTCGGGTTCAAAATCAAGGAGGTGCCCGTGGTATTTGTCAACCGCGAACTCGGCACGAGCAAAATGAGCGGTGGCATATTCAGCGAAGCATTATTCGGCGTAATGCGCCTGCGATGGGCCGCCATGACGGGAGGCATCAAAGCCAAAAAATAACTTGCTAACTATAATGTGCCAATGCGACAATTTGTTTTACCGCATTGGCACATTGTTAAATATAGACCTATGCACTTCAGAACTCAAATTAAGAATGCTACTATCATAAACGAAGGCCGCCAGTTTGTTGGCACACTCGTTATTGACGATGACCGCATCGACGAAATACTTGAAGGCCATGATGCCGAACCTACCATTCCGGTTGACGAGTCGATTGACGGCACTGGCTGCTACGTGCTGCCTGGTGTGATAGATGACCACGTACACTTTCGCGACCCCGGACTGACGCAAAAGGGCGATTTCTGCTCAGAAAGCCGTGCTGCTGCAGCAGGTGGTGTGACCACGATTTTTGACATGCCCAACTGCGTGCCTCAAACCACCACCCAAGAGGCATTTGACGAGAAATGGAAAATTGCAGCTTCAAAGAGTGTAGTCAACTATGGCTTGTTCTTTGGCGCCACCGCAGGCAACGCCTACGAGCTGGCCCATCTTAATCCACGCAAGGTGGCCGGCATCAAACTCTTCATGGGTTCGTCAACTGGCAATATGCTGGTTGACAACGAAATAGCCTTGAAGGCTATCTTTGAAAATGCCAAACTGCTGATCATGACTCACTGCGAGAATTCTGCCATCATAAATGAAAACATGAAGGCGGCACAGGCACAATATGGCGCGGACCCAAGCGTGGAACACCACCCCGAAATACGCAGCGAAGAGGCTTGCTACCAATCAACGGCACTGGCTGTGCGCCTGGCCCGCGAGAATGGGGCACGCTTGCACGTGGCACACTTGTCAACAGCAAAAGAGCTCGAACTCTTTGCTCCCAACGACCCGCTTATTACGGCCGAAGCTTGTGTGGGACACTTGCTATTCTGCGACGAGGACTATGCACGACTCGGCTCACGCATCAAGGTAAACCCTGCTATCAAGACCAAAGCCGATCGCGATGCACTGCGTGCCGCACTGTCGTCGGGCAAAATCTACACCATTGGCACCGATCATGCGCCTCATTGCATGGCCGACAAAATGGGGGGCTGTGCAAAAGCGGCATCGGGCATGCCCATGGTGCAATTTTCATTGGTTTCGATGCTCGAACTTGTTGACAAAGGCTTGCTCACCCTTGAACGCCTTGTAAAACTGATGTGTCACAACCCGGCTGATTTGCTGCAAATTGAAAACCGCGGCTACCTGCGTGAAGGATATAAGGCCGACATTGTCATGGTGCGCCCACACAGACCATGGACACTCACCCCGAACCGCATTCAGAGCAAATGCAACTGGAGTCCGCTTGAAGGGCACACTTTCCATTGGCGTGTTGAACGCACCTTCTGCAATGGGTTCCCCATCTTCAACCGCGGTCATGTAACGGACGAGAAATTCCGTGGGCAGGCTGTATGCTACAACAGATAACCAATACAACACAAGCAAAGCTACGCAACAAAAAACTACACTCCTATTTATTATGCTGTACAAAATATATCAACTCTGCATAGCACTCCCCATCATTTTTGTAGCCACAGTCATCACTGCTTTGGTTACTATAATAGGCGGGTTGTTCAACGCCCATGTGTTTGGCTACTACCCCGGAAAGATATGGTCACGCCTTATTTGCCGTGTGCTGTTACTGCCCATCAAGGTTGAGGGCCGCGAAAATATCGACCACAACCAAAGTTATGTGTTTGTGGCCAACCACCAGGGACCAATGGACATATTCCTTATATATGGCTATCTGAACCGCAACTTTAAGTGGATGATGAAAAAGGCTCTTCGCAAAATGCCACTCGTTGGATATGCCTGCGAAAAGGCACGCCACATCTTTGTAGACAAATCTGGCCCAAAAGCTATCAAAGAAACCATTGAGAATGCACGCCACACGCTACAAGGTGGCACCTCGCTCGTAGTGTTTCCCGAAGGCGCACGCTCCTTTACCGGCCACATGGGCATATTCAGAAAAGGTGCATTCCAACTGGCCGACGACCTGCAACTGCCCGTTGTGCCTGTTACCATTGACGGTTCTTTTGATGTGCTTACCCGCATGGCCGGACTCAACTTTGTCAACCGGCACGCCATGCGTCTGGTTATTCACAAGCCCATATATCCCACATCGCACTGCCCCGAAGATATCAAAACTACGATGAATGAGGCTTACAATGTGATTATGTCGGCACTGCCCGAAAAATATCAAGGTTACGTTAAGAATGACGACCAGTGACCGACGTCACGCTATAAAGCGTACGAGTAAGCGTATGACACTTGCAATATAAACACATTGAACAAATACGCGAAAGAGCGCAATAGTCCAGTACGAAGCCCTTTTATTATGGTGCTTCAAAATGGACCATTGCGCTCTTTCGGTGTTTATGAGGCTATAACACGCCACACAGTTTAATATACGCACCAATCATAAAGTCCGTCAAGCAACGACTGCAAGGCAACCTTGTCACCACTACGCTCGACAATCCTCAGCAGGCGAGCCATAATCGAAGGTTTGGTCACACGGCATATAACAGGAGCGAAATGATCTTCATAGCGCAAATTTTCAGCCCCCCACTGCGCAAAGAACTCATTAAACCTGAACGAAGCATGACCATACGCATAGTCCAACACAAAATCAAGTATCATAGAATGCAAGGTTGACGGGCGCGGATTGTGCAACTGCATGTATTCACGAAGCAAGCCACACACCCTTCCGTCGCTAACCTTAAATCCCTGCCGGCGCAAATACCTGCATATTACCCAGCCATAAGCGGCATGATACACAGGGTGCACATTTTGCGGCGTACACTCCATGGCATGTACGATGCTCATAGCTTTAGTTGGTTGGGTCTTGGATATGCGCTCCGCATAGTCTACCGCTGCAGCATGCGGCATGTGCTTTAGCAGCAAGTTGTCATAACACTTGCGCCCTATGCCCTCCTCATCAATCATTGTGCGCAACAGATACTTCATGCACACAAAACATTTTGCAGCCACCTCGCCACCCCCGTCCGTAACCAAAGCCATTTTACACATGTCGTATATAACCCAAAAGAGCGACATTTGGGTCCATTCTGTGTCCATGAAGTGCAAATTGTCAAGCGCCGCATCAAGTGCCGCCTGCCAGTGCCCCCTCCGGCGCAAATCGTTTACATGATTGATTGACATGGCAAGTTAGTGTTCAAAATTACTATATGCGATGCGCAGGTGCTTTCCCCCAAACGGAATGTAAGTGCTTTAGCGCATCTATTACCTTTGTTTTCGGTCACATAACCCGCTATGTCCCTTCAAACAAGGATAATTTCAACTATATGATTGTGTAAAGATAGGAAAAACGCTCCTAACTGCCTATTACCTGTGCGCATTATCTCAAAAGTTGCACAATGAATGCCCATTCTACTGCCGCCTGCCGTAACAGATAGCATGCTTTTTGCCAACTACGTTTTACAAAGAAACGCATCAAGATAAAATAATGTCAATTTGTACAACATTTTTGAGAAAAAAGCAGCCGAAACGTTTGCATGGATTGAAAAAGTCCGTACCTTTGCATCGATTAAAAAAGGCAATTGATTGTTTTACTTAAAATTTTAACAAACACAATGAAAAAGTTAGTTTTCATGTTCGTAGCTTTCGCAGCTATCTCTTTCGCTTCATGCGGTAACAAAACTTCTGACGCAGCTGCTGCTGATTCAACTGCTGATTCTTCAGTTGTAGACAGCACTGCTAATGACTCAGCTAACGCTGATTCAGCTGCTACTGTTGATTCAACTGCTGCTACTGCTGATTCAACTCAGGCTGCTTGAGAGCCAGCTGCTTAACTAAAGAAGTTTAGCTAAGCGAACTCGCTACAACAACGAGAGAAACTGAAACCTGTAACACCGCGTGTTGCAGGTTTTTTGTGTGCACCTATACAAACTCAAGGGGAGAACATGGCAAACTCACACATTGTGCGATGACCATATTCTCCCCCTTAGTTTTTCAGTAAAGCCACCCTATTACAGGGTAAATAGGTGTTCAAAATTATTATAGGGTGGTTCTAAAAACAGAATTTTTAGAACCACCCTACAACAGCTGGTTGCATGCGCTACTGTGCAAGCCAATGATCTATCAGGTGACGTGCCAAACTCACCTCGCCTGGTATGGCTGGCATGTTGTCGCGCGAATACCACCCGCCCTTGTTGAGTTCAGACCGCTGCAACTGTATCTCGCCACTGTCATATTCAGCCATAAAACCAACCATCAGTCCACAAGGATAAGGCCAAGGCTGCGACGCAAAATAGCGAATGTTCTTCACCTTTATGTGGGTTTCCTCCCACACTTCGCGATGCAAGCACTCCTCAAGCGTTTCGCCCGTTTCTACAAATCCCGCCACAAGCCCAAGATAATCCTTTTTGAACTTGTTGCTTTGCACCAACAATATCTCCTGATTATCATGACGCGTAACAGCCACAATAATGGCTGTAGCCAGTGCCGGCCACACCTCCTTGCCACAATTTGTACAACGCTTTGATATGTCGGTATGTAATTTCATAGGCGCGCCACACACCCCACAAAACTTTGTGTTTTGGTCCCAATACAATATTTCACGCGCCTTACCCGCCATATTGTAGAGCGATGCCGGCAGCACATCAAACGAGGCACGCAAGGGCACCATCTGCCATTCGTCGCCAAGTACGGGCGTATCGAGTCGCGCTGTAAAACAAGCATGACCATTCAAATCGGGCAAATGATGCAAATGTTGCCACGCCTCCAAGCGTATTGGCGACTCGTCCCGCAATGGCACATCACCGCCCGACGTCAACAACAATTCGTCCTGACAAAACAAAAAATAGTAATTCATCAAAATACCATTTAAGTTAATAGCAAGAGGCGGGCCTGTTCATCATCACAATGAATAGCCCGCCTCATAAGCTTGTTTATTCTAATCCGATAATATTACAAACCAAGGCTCTTTTTTACAGCCTCAATCTTTTCGTGAGCATCAGCCACAGCGCCCGCATAGCACTTCGGACATTGCATTGTGCCCTTTACTTCAACATAGAACTTGATCTTAGGTTCAGTACCAGAAGGACGTACGCTCACCTTGGTGCCATCTTCAGTATACCACTGCAGCACATTGCTTGGCTCGGGGAAGTCAACGGCATCAAGTGCCTTCTCTGTGCCATCGGCATCAAACTCCTTCAATGCCTCATAATCCTTGGTGCACACCACGCGCGAACCTGCTATTTCGGCAGGACGGTTAGCACGGAAGTTTTCCATCATGGCCTTTATTTCGTCGGCACCAGTCTTGCCAGGCTTAACCACATTAATGGTTTTGTTTACTGCCAAGCCGTATTCCAAATATATCTCCATGAGCACATCGTACAGCGTTTTGCCCTGATCCTTTGCCCAAGCACAAATTTCAGCAAGCAGCGAGCAAGCCGATACAGCGTCCTTGTCGCGGCAGAAATCCTCGGCCAAGAAACCGTAGCTCTCTTCACCACCGCCAATATACTGCAATTTGCCCTCGTTCAGACGAATTAAACGTGCAATCCACTTGAAGCCTGTGTAGCAGTCAAACATCTTAATATTATTTTTGTCTGCAATAGCCTTAATAAGTTCAGTGGTCACAATCGTCTTTACAACAAAGTCGTTAGGCTGCATCTTGCCTTGAGCCTTGCGGTTCATGATGATATAATAAAGGAATATCATGCAAGTCTGGTTACCATCAATCAGCACCCACTCGCCCTTATCGTTCTTGCAAGCCATGCCCACGCGGTCGGCATCAGGGTCCGAAGCCATCACTATGTCAGCATCGATGCGCTTAGCCAAATCAAGTGCCATTGTAAGAGCCTCGCCATTTTCGGGGTTAGGACTCTTCACGGTGGGGAAATTGCCATCCTTCACCATTTGCTCAGGCACGCAATGCACATTCTCAAAGCCCCAAAGCTTCAACGAATCCGGAATAAGCATCATGCCCGTACCATGCAACGGCGTATACACAATCTTCAAGTCCTTTTGACGCTTGATAGCCTCGGGGTCAATGCTCAATGTGTGTACCTTGTCAAGATAAATCTTGTCAATATCCTTGCCAATAATCTGGATGAGTGCCGAATTGCCCTCAAACTTGATATCCTCAACCTTCACCTTGTTCACCTCGGCAATGATGCCCTTATCGTGTGGAGCAAGCACCTGCGCGCCATCGTCCCAATAAGCCTTGTAGCCATTATACTCCTTCGGATTGTGGCTGGCGGTCAAAATGATACCGCTCTGACAACCAAGGTGACGTATGGCAAACGACATTTCGGGGGTTGGGCGCATGTCCTCAAACAAATACACCTTGATGCCATTTGCTGAGAATATGTTGGCAGCAGTTTCGGCAAACAAGCGGCTGTTATTACGGCAGTCGTGTCCTACAACCACGCTAATTTCATCGCGGTCCTTGAAATTGATATTAAGGTAGTTTGACAAGCCTTGTGTGGCTGCACCAACAGTATAGATGTTCATGCGGTTTGTTCCAGGGCCCATAATGCCACGCAAACCACCAGTACCAAACTCAAGCGTTTTGTAAAAAGAATCGATAAGTTCGGTCTTGTCTGAATTTTCTACCATGGCCTTTACGGCCTTCTTGGTCTCGGCATCGTAGCAGTCAGAATCAATCCACTGCTTTGCCACCTGCTCACACTGAGCTACAAGCTGATTATCCATAATTGAAATATTTGCATAAACAAGCGGCCGGCTGCTGCCATGCCGCCATTTTTTGTTTGCTATTATTACGACGAGTAGGCTTCAAGTGTTATACCACAAAAGTACATTCTGCGCAAAAGCTGCGCCCACCTACTTACAAAATAAAAATTGAACCTGTATTAGTAATCCTGCCCAAGCACTACTTCATAGGCAGCACTTCAATCCAATAGTCATCAGGGTCGTTAATGAAATAGAGTCCCATCTCTTCGTTCTCGAAGCACACGCACCCCATTTCTTTATGATAAGCACGCACCGCATCATAATCACCAGGCACACGCAGACAAATGTGCGATTCATTGTCACCCAGTTCATAAGGTTCTTTGCGGTCACGCAACCAAGTGAGTTCTAACTTGAAATCACTCAATTCGTTTTTCAAATACACGATTTTGAACGCACCGTCCGGCCCTTCAATCTCACCACAAGGCTTAAGGCCAAGTGCCTTACCATAAAACTCTATGCTGCGCTTCAAATCGAGCACATTGATGTTGAAATGATCAAATTTAGCTGTTACTTCCATTGCAGTCTGAATTGATACTTTGGTTTGTTTACAAAGGTACGAAAAAAACTCTGCAAACAAAGTGGCGCATGAATAATTTAGCAGTAATTTTGCAACAGCACAAAACTAAAAACTACATCATTATGCTTGACACCATTATCTTTGATTTGGACGGCACACTGCTTGACACATTGGACGACCTTGCAAACAGCGTGAACTATGCGCTGCGTACACACCAACTGAAAGAACGCTCCATCAAAGACATTCGACGCTTCTTGGGCAACGGCATCAGATACTTGATGACAAACGCCGTTGACAATGCCGTAACGGGTGATGATTTTGAAACGGTATTCCAAACATTCCGCACACATTATGTGGCACACTGCCTGGACACCACACGCCCCTACCCCGGCATCATGCAACTGCTTGAAACACTCAAATCAAAGCAAATAAAAATGGCCATTGTATCGAACAAGCTGGACCCCGCTGTGCAAGAACTGGCCGAGCGATTTTTCAAAGGGTACATTGACTCTGCCGTGGGCGAAAGCAAAACCGTGCGCCGCAAGCCCAACCCCGACGCCGTGCTTAAAGCCATGCACGATTTAGGCACTACGGCCGAACATGCCATATACGTTGGCGACTCCGAAGTTGACCTTGAAACAGCCCAAAATGCCGGACTGCCATGTGCCTTGGTCACCTGGGGGTTCAGAGACGAGGACTTTCTGCGCTCACTACCACTACAACGCGACACACATTTTATCAACCAACCTGCCGAATTACTCAAACTTGTATGAAAAGGCATCTGCCTACCACAATACAAATTATACAGACTGACACGCTGCAAAATAGGCTCGTAATGGCAGCAAAACAGTAAAATCGCGCCTTAAAACGCAGAAAAACGCAGCAAAAACAACTAAATTAACATATAAATTCGCCATTGTCGTAGACTGTCACATTTCATACGTTCCTTTGCATCACGATTTTGAAAGCAGCCTAAACGCACTTTCCAACAAGTTGCTACATAAAACAACTCATAAAATACACAGCCATGCAAAAGAACAATTTGACACTTCACAACGCAGCCAATCCCGAGTGGAAACTCATCAGTCTGCTTACGCTTGCCACTCTCACACAATGGCTTAAGCGCACAAGCGCCATACAGACACTAAAGAAATGCTACGCCGACATCATGGGCATTAAACTGACATCAGAACAAACCGTTTACGTGTCGTATGCACAGATTGCAAGCGTGCTTACGCTCATGCCCTTCAACATCAATCTGGGCTGGCGCGCCCTCTTCTTTATGTGCTTCTGCATTATGGTCAAGCAGTCGGGCATTACACAGGCCATTCACGACGACGGCGCATAACTTTACTATCACAACACATCACAGGCCCGGGTATGCACTTATCTTAAATGTCGGAGAGCATACCCGGGCCTGTGATAAATAGGCGTTCATACTTGGTGTTCGCTGTCTGGTGAAACGGAACGTTAACATGCGAACAGACTCAAGCACTTAACGCTATCTCTAATGGGAGCGACACGTCCCGCGTCGGGAAAATGCAATGTTTATACACTAAATAAAGGCTCACAGACAGCACAAATTACACGTCTGTCTGTGAACCATTACCTAAATTCCCGACGCGGGACGCGTCGCCCCCATTAGAGTTAGCGTTTAGTGGTAGCGCCTAATGCTTGAGTACGTTCGCATGTCTACGTTTTACCAGATGGCAATAAAACTTATGCTATAAAAAGGGGGCCATTGTCACCCTACAAAACACCTGCATATATTGAAAAAAACGGGAGAAGCACTTATGTGCATTCTCCCGTTATACTTTCGTATTGAGCTGTAATGTGCTTATCGGCACTAATTACTTAGCCTTAGCTACGATGGCCTTGAAAGCCTGAGGATTGTTTACAGCGAGGTCGGCGAGCACCTTACGGTTGATCTCGATACCAGCCTTGTGCAAACCACCCATGAGCTGTGAGTAAGAAAGACCTTCGAGACGAGCTGCAGCGTTGATACGCTGAATCCACAAAGCACGGAAATTGCGCTTTTTGTTACGACGGTCGCGGAAGGCATAAGTCAGACCCTTTTCCCAAGTATTCTTGGCTACGGTCCAAACATTCTTGCGGGCACCATAGTAACCGCGAGTGAGTTTGAGAATTCTCTTACGCTTAGCTCTTGAAGCTACGTGATTTACTGATCTTGGCATTTTGTTGTTACATTTTGGAAGTTAGCGTCGGATGCCACATTATATTTTTAGTTGCATGACAGACGAACTTGGAAGCTGAACATCCGGTTAGACTTTAATGTGAAAGATTAAAAGGTTTGGATTGCTCCTTTACAGTTAAACCCGCTAAGAGGATTAACGGAGGCAGAGGAGTTCGCGAACCTGACGGCGGTTAGTGCTGTCGATGATAGCTACGTGGTCAAGGTTACGCTTCTGCTTCTTAGTCTTCTTAGTCAGAATGTGACTGTGGTAAGCATGACGTCTTTTGATCTTACCCGTTCCAGTGAGAGCGAAACGCTTCTTTGCACCAGAATTAGTCTTTACTTTTGGCATTTTCTTTTGTTGTTTTATTGTTAATATATCACTGCGGCTACGTGAGATACCGAACGTAGCGCGCGAGCTATTCAGTTATTGCTTCTTTTACCCGAGCGCAAAGATTAGAAATCCTCGCCCTCAACAAAAGGACCAGTATACTCTTTCTTAGCCTTCACCTGAGGAGCCTTCTTTGCAGGCTTTGGAGTCTGTTCTTCCTGAGCCTCACTGGCGTCGGCCACAACCTCAACCTTTTTGGGGGCTGCAGTCTTTTTAGGCGCGATAAAAAGTATCATGCGCTTACCCTCAAGCACAGGCATTTGTTCAACTTTGCCATATTCTTCAAGGTCGTTGGCAAAACGGAGCAGAAGCACCTCGCCCTGTTCCTTGAACAATATTGAGCGGCCACGGAAGAATACATAAGCCTTTACCTTGTCACCCTCAGACAAGAACTCCTTGGCATGCTTCAACTTAAAGTTGTAATCATGCTCATCAGTTTGCGGTCCAAAGCGAATTTCCTTCACCTCTATTTTAACCTGCTTGGCCTTGAGTTCCTTCTGGCGTTTTTTCTGCTGATAGAGGAACTTTGAATAGTTGATCAAGCGACATACAGGCGGAACAGCATTGGGAGAGATCTCTACGAGGTCAACACCCTTTTGCTGCGCAAGCTGAATGGCCTGACGCGTGGGCATTACTTCAGATTCTACATCATCACCTACAATACGTACCTCGCGGCAACGTATCTGTTCGTTAATGCGATGCTGTGGTTTGTTGTTATTGCGGTCGCGGCGATTATTCTTCTGCGGTGCTGGCATTAAATGAGTATTTGAGTTTATAAGTTTACGAGTTGACAAGTGAACGAGCGATTTTTCACGCGCCACGTATCCTTGTAGACTTTCAACTTTCTTTTATTTTAGTTTTTATCGGCTGCAAATTTACACCTTCTTTTTTGAATATCAAAGCATAACTATGTTTTTTACACGTATTTTTCATCACGTCGTTACAAAATAAGGCCTTTACCTCCGCCTTTATTAGTAAAACTGCACACCAAAACGTCGTCACAAAATCATGTTGCAACTATGGCAAGAGCTGATAAACTGAAGTACGAACAATCCACATTATTGAAGGACGATGACTGATGGGGCATGAAACGTACTCAGACGCACTTGCAAGCTATGTCAGCCGTATCCGGCAAACGCATAGATCCATACTGTGTAAACAAGTGTAGACAAGCAACGGTTATCACCCTACTCCATATATTGGGTTTTAGCCGTTTTGTCTGCACTCTGCACTTTTCACACATAAGCGTTTGATTATCAGATGTTTGAAGCGTGTAGACAACCCTGAAAATCATCTACACACCTGTCTGCACTATAACATGCGCTATAACACTTCATGCACGACTTATCACACTTTGCATAAGTAGGTTTTACCATGCCGCCACTAATAAAAACGATTACGGGAGGCCGTACTATCTATTACTCCAAATGAAACGCCTACCTCGCACAACCGTAACAACGAGCTGCCTGCACCGACGACTCTAATCTATACTGACAAGATGCTACTATGCTGGCAGCCGTGCAGACTGTGCAGACAAAAAGTGCAGGCAGTGCAAACAAAAGTGCAGATAGTGCAAACAAAAGTGCAGATAGTGCAGACAAAGTGCAGACAAAATGCACATTTGTCTACACTCGTAAGATGATTGATTATCAACACTTTAAGACAAAAAGTGCAGAGTGTAGACAAAATTCAAAAAACTATGTAGAGGAGGTTTGACGACGAGAATAAAGTGCAGAATACTTGTATGCACGCACACCACAATTTGCAACACACAAAAAAGTGTGCCGCTTACGTTTTGAACAATACGTAAACGGCACACCTTATGCCATGTGGTTGTTATGTGAAATGGCTTATGGACCTATGAATTTTGATTAGAATTTCTCGGTCATTTCCTTTACTTCGTCATTCACCTTCTTTGCAAAGTCGGCAATAGAGAGGACGCCCTGGTCGCCTTCGCCCTGCTTACGCACAGCTACAGTGCCGTTGGCAGCCTCCTTCTCGCCCACTACGAGCAGATAAGGCACATGCTTCATTTCGTTGTCACGAATCTTACGGCCAATCTTCTCCGAACGGTCGTCAACGTATGCACGCACGTCCTGTGCATTGAGTTCTTCGCTCACCTTCTGTGCGTAATCGTTGAACTTGTCAGAAATAGGCAGCACAGCCACCTGGTCGGGAGTAAGCCACAAGGGGAACTTGCCGGCAGTGTGCTCGATAAGCACAGCCACGAAACGTTCCATTGAGCCGAATGGTGCACGGTGAATCATTACAGGACGGTGCTTTTGGTTGTCTGCACCAGTGTATTCCAACTGGAAGCGTTCGGGCAGGTTGTAGTCAACCTGAATGGTACCCAACTGCCAACGACGTCCAAGAGCGTCCTTCACCATGAAGTCGAGTTTAGGACCATAGAATGCAGCTTCGCCGTATTCGATGTGTGCGGGCAGTCCTTTTTCCTTGCAAGCCTCGATAATGGCTTGTTCGGCACGTTCCCAATTTTCTTCTGAACCGATGTATTTCTCGCGATGCACCTTGTCACGGAGTGAGATCTGTGCCTCGAATTTGTCAAAATTCAGAGCCTTGAAAATAATCATGATGATGTCCATCACACGAAGGAACTCGTCCTTTACTTGCTCGGGTGCACAGAAGATGTGTGCATCGTCTTGAGTAAAGCCACGTACACGCGTCAATCCGTGAAGCTCACCACTCTGCTCGTAGCGGTATACCGTACCAAACTCTGCACAACGGAAGGGCAATTCCTTGTATGAGCGTGGACGCCATGCAAAAACTGCACAGTGGTGAGGACAGTTCATAGGTTTGAGCATGTATTCCTCACCCTCTTCAGGTGTGTGAATGGGTTGGAAAGAATCCTTGCCATACTTTGCATAGTGACCTGAAGTTACATAAAGGTTCTTTGAACCGATATGAGGTGTCATAACCTGCTGATAACCATAACGCTTTTGTATTTTCTTCAAGAAATCCTCCAAGCGCAAACGGAGTTGTGTGCCCTTAGGCAACCACATTGGCAAGCCCTTACCCACGAGGTCAGAGAACATGAAGAGTTCCATTTCCTTGCCAATTTTGCGGTGGTCACGGCGCTTGGCTTCCTCTATCATCTGCAGATATTCATCGAGCATCTTCTTCTTGGGGAAGGTGATGCCGTACACACGAGTCATCATCGGACGCTTTTCGTCGCCACGCCAATATGCCGAACTTACCGATGTTACCTTGATGGCCTTGATAGGTGCAGTGCTCATCAAGTGCGGGCCACGGCAAAGGTCGGTATAATTGCCCTGTGTGTAAGTTGTGATATGACCATCTTCGAGTTCTTCAATCAACTCGTTTTTGTAGGTCTGGCCACGATCGGCAAAGAACTTCAATGCGTCGGCCTTTGAAATGTCCTTACGTACAAGAGCCTCTTTCTTTTGAGCGAGTTCTTGCATCTTCTTTTCAATCTTGGCAAAATCGGCTTCACCGATTACTACGCCTTCGGGTGGCATCACATCGTAGTAGAAACCATTCTCGATAGCCGGACCAATACCAAACTGGGTGCCTGGCCACAACTCTTGCATGGCTTCGGCCATGAGGTGGGCTGATGTATGCCAGAAAGCGTGCTTGCCCTCTTCATCGTCCCATTTATAAAGATTGATAGTAGCGTCTTCGGTAATTGGGCGATTGAGTTCTACCGTTTTGCCATTCACACCGCAAGCAAGCACATCTTGCGCCAAACGCTGCGATATGCTTTCTGCTATTTGCAGACCTGTTACGCCGTTTTCATACTCACGTACAGACCCATCAGGAAAAGTTATTTTTACCATAACATTATTTGGTGTATGTTCTTAATTGGCGGCAAAGTTAGTGCAAACCGAATGCAATGCAAAGCAAAAAAGCAATTTTTTGCCTTGTATGGCTGAGGTGCAGCCTAACTTGCGGAAAGTTTACTGCATATTTTATAAAGCCCTGTGCAGTATTTTCAGAATGATAATGATACTTTTGCACCACAACATCAACAGACATACATATATATAATATGCCAACACGAATTGAACGAGAAAAGCGAACCGTTGCCCAGATAATTAAAATCTACTGCCAAGGCAAGCATCACAGCACGCAACTTTGTGCAGAATGTCAAGAGCTACTCAACTATGCCCAACTTAGACTCGAGCGCTGCAAATTTGGCAACCAGAAGCATACTTGCAAAAAGTGCCCCGTTCATTGCTACAAGCCTTGTATGCGACAAAAGATGCAGGGCGTCATGCGTTATGCGGGCCCTCGCATGCTATGGCACCACCCCATTGCCGCCATACGGCACATGCTAAATTATTAACCCGAAATGGTAGTAACACTTTTGCCGTAAGCATGCTGCTATACTGGATTGTTAACAAGCTTATACCCATGCGTGTGAGCAGCGAAAGCGAGCGCATCGGCCTCGACATGAGCCAACACGGTGAGAGCTACAACTTTGCCGACATGGAGGACGAGGTGGACGATGACGGTCAACTGCGTTACTAAATGCGCTTTTCAGGCGCTTTTACTTAACAATTTATATGGTTGAGGCGCGTATTCGTGTTAAATGAGACAAAAAAATGGCGAAAAGCAAGTGCTATGGCATACACTCTATTGACGTATATCGTAAATTCGCGGTCAGTAAAATCAAACAACCTATTTCGATATATGACACGTAAATATCTTCCGTTATGGGTTCTGGCCTTGACTTTGGGCCTCCAATCACCCGCTATGGCTGCTAATGCAGTTCCGTCAAACCCCGCTGACCTTACAGTTGCTGCCGAGAGCGCAGTTAACTCTGTAGTATACATCAAGGTCGTAACAGGTGGCAAGACACAGACTATTCAATATTCTGACCCATTTGAAGACTTCTTCGGATTCGGCGACTTTTTTGGCAACGGCAATGGACAGCAACGCCAACGCATACAAACTCCTAAACGCGTAGGAGCCGGTTCCGGTGTCATTCTGACTGAAGACGGCTATATCGTAACAAACAACCACGTTGTGGAGAATGCCGAAGAAATGACCGTGAAGCTGAACGATAACCGCGAGTTCAAAGCACGCATCATCGGTACCGATAAATCAACCGACCTGGCACTTATCAAGATTGAAGCCAAAGGCTTGCAAGCCATCAAGGTGGGCAACTCTGACAATCTTAAATTGGGCGAATGGGTTTTGGCCATTGGCAACCCGTTCAGCCTGACATCTACCGTTACGGCTGGCATTGTCAGCGCCAAAGCCCGCACTCTGAATGCCACACCTGGCAGCATCGACAGCTACATTCAAACTGATGCCGCCATCAACCCTGGCAACTCTGGCGGCGCCTTGGTCAACACCAAGGGCGAGCTGGTAGGTATCAATGCCATGCTTTACTCACAAACGGGTTCGTTCTCAGGTTACGGTTTTGCCATTCCTACCTCCATCATGAACAAGGTGGTTGACGACTTGCGCAAATACGGCACAGTACAGCGCGCCTTGCTTGGCATTTCGGGCATGGACGTAAGCAACTACATCGACATGCAAAAGGACAAAGGCAAGAACCCTGACCTTGGCACCGTAAATGGCATCTATGTGAAGGAAGTTAGCGCTGATGGCGCCGCTGCCGAGGGTGGCCTGAAAGAAGGCGATGTAATTACAGCTGTCGACGGCAAGAAGATTGAGAAATTTGGCGAGCTGCAAGAGTTACTTACCAATCACCGTCCTGGCGACAAGGTGACAGTTACTTATCTGCGCGACAAGAAACAACATTCTGCTACCTTGACGCTGCGCAACGTTCAAGGCACTACCGTAGCAGTTCAGTCACTTGACATTACGGCAATGGGTGTGGGCTTGCGTCCGCTTACCGACAGTGAAAAGAGCGAACTCAATATGCCTTATGGCTTGATGATCACAGCTATTCGCGAAGGCAAGATGAAAGAGGCCGGATTGACAAAGGGCTTGATAATCACAAAGGTTAATGATCGTGAGATGCGTACTACCGACGACTTTGACGAGGTAACCAAGCAAGCAAACATGAGCAGCGACCGCGTGCTTTGGATTCGTGCCAAAACTCAGACCGGACTCAACCGTTCATTTGCTGTTGAATTGGCTGACACCAAGGCCGTCCACAAGGACAAGAGCAACACGAAGAAATAACATCATATTAAGGTTGAAATAACCGCAAGCGTCCGCGCTTGGCTGTACTAATCACAACCGCTCCGCACGTGCATCAAGATAGATGCCACATGCGGAGCGTTTTTTATTGTTGTTTGTCGTGTATTATCAACGTGCTGTCGAAGATTTTGTTGACGGTGTACGGCAAATGATTGCATCTCGACAAGCCGGACAATCAGTTTATATCGGTTAAAGAGTTGCCCCGTTTAGCTCTTACCCCCTTATTACGAACAAAGCGACTCGTTTCGCAACGAGTCGCTTTTGAATGTTTTTGATAGGTATTAGTTCTTTAAGGTAAAAAGATTGTATTTAGGATAACGGTGCAAAAGTAGCCCCTTATTTTTACATAGCCAAGTAAACACTAAACAAATTTACGTTATTACTTACTTTTTGCTACATTAGGAGCGCAATTTTGATTTTAAGCGGTCCAATTTGTTAGCATTTCTTTCATAAGCCCCAACGTTCGTGTTGTATTTTGGCAGTCTCATATCAGAAGTCGAACGACAAGCGCGCATTAATCTGGCGACCAGTCAAGTAGTTCGGCACAGCATATTGGGTGTTAGTAATATCTGTCACCCAATAGTATGAATTGACGTTATCTATGCCCAAAAGGTTGAAGCAGTCCAACCCGAGCCAGATGTTTTTGAACAGACGTCCCATGCCACGCTGTATGTGACGGTCACTATTGTTCAACAAACGATAGCTCATGCCAATATCCACACGTTTGTAGGCAGGAGCACGAAGCGTTTGCTTCGACTTGTCACTGCGTGGAGGCCCAAACGGCAAACCATCGGCAAAAGCAGCCTTAAGCGTGAAACGCCAACGTGTAGTTCCCGGAAAATAATCGGTAAAGAACAACGACACGTTATACCTTTGGTCTGTGGGGCGAGGAATAGACAGGCCGTCTATTTTTTCTTTGGTACGCATCAGCGAGAAAGTAAGCCACGAATCTGTACCGGGCACAAACTCGCCATACAGCTTAAAGTCAATACCCGCTGCATAGCCACTCGACTCATTACGACCATAATATACCACACGCACATTATCTACCGTGTATGGTATCAAGTGCGAAAGGGCTTTGTAATAAGCCTCAGCCGTAAACTTGAACGGACGTCCGGCCATCTTGAACAAATAGTCGGCACCGAGCACAAAATGTATTGAACGCTGCGATTTGATGTCACGGTTGAGGTGAACCGTAGCAATGCCATTTGTCAACGTCGTATCCTTCAACTCCTTGTAGAAAGGTGCCTGGTAATAAAAACCTGTGGCAAAGCGGAAGGTCCAATGGTCGGAGAATGATGGCAACAGACCCATCGACACGCGCGGTGACACAATGGTCTCTTTATTCCAATCCCAATGGCTCAGACGTACACCATACGTAAGGTTGAACAAGCCCATCTTTGCACGTATGCGCCAAGTGTCCTGTGCGAAAAGCGATATACGCGAAGTTGTAATGTCTGATTTCGATCGCAAACTGTAAATGAGGTTCAACGCTGTTGGATTATATGGCAATGAATAGCCCATCGAATCGCGCATTTCCCACTCACGCGAATTGTCATGAATAGTCTCGCGTGTCCAATTAAAGCCCGCTAGCAGCGTATGACCGGTCAACTTGGTACGAAAACGCAGCCCCGTGTTCATCACACGCGCCCTCAAGCGGTTACGTGCGTGTTCCAAATAGGTGCCGACACCCAACTGCTCGGCCGTCGTGGCCTCATTCAGCCAATATTGTCCCTGTATGTCGTAAGTTTCATGCTCTTGTGTGGCATAAGTTGAGAACTGCAAGGCCAAATAGGTATCTGGATTAAAATGGCGTGTGAGAGTTGCTGCACCAAACATGGTTTTGAAAAAGTCCTTTTCCTGACCGTCGAAATACACAAGAAAGGTTTTAGCCTCGCTGATTGTACCAAACTTCGTTTCGCGGTTGTGCGGCACAAAGTTGTAATGGTTGTCTGATATATTACCCAACACATCAAATGACCACCGACGATTGGGACGCCACGAAAAGAATGCCTGATAGTCGAGAAAGTTCGGGCGGTACTCGCCATTGGTATCTGTCGAACCCAAAAGATAGCGCGTGGTTTTGTAACGCACCGACGACATCAAGCTCACCTTTTTATTACCCCAACCCACATACGCGCCAGCACCAAGCATTGACGCCTGTGCAGTTGCCTCAAAATTCTCTGGGTGCTTATACGTAATATCGAGCACCGACGACATTTTGTCACCATAACGTGCCTCAAAGCCGCCCGACGAAAAACCGATACTCTCCACCATATCCGAATTGATGATAGAAAGCCCCTCCTGCTGCCCCGAACGCACCAGCATGGGACGGTACACCTCAATACCATTAAGATAAACGCAGTTTTCGTCAAACGAACCACCACGCACATTATACTGCGACGACAATTCGTTGTGTGTGCTCACACCGGCCTGCGTGGCAATAATCTCCTCCACCCCGTTGCCTGTGGTTGACGGAGTAAGTTTGGTATCAGGCTGTGTAATACGCTGCGTAGTAGTTGTTTGCCTACCCTGTCCCGTCACCACAGCTGTGCCAAGTGTGTTGTTCGAGTCGAAAGGTGGCAACATGACATCAAGACGCACAGAGTCGCCCGGCGAACGCAACAAACGTTTGCGTGTTTCATAGCCTATCATTGAATAAACTATGCGCACACTGTCTTCTGACGCACACCACAAGTTGTACTCGCCCTTCAAATTGGTAAATGTCAGCGCATTCTGTCCCACAGCCCTTACCGAAGCCAATTCGATTGGTGCCCCTTGGTCATCTTTTATTACACCGAACACGCGTGTGCGCCTTTGGGCATATACGTTAGTGGCCGCCATTGCAAACAGCAACAGCAGCCATACGCTATTTAATATCTTGTTGTATTGTTTGTTTGAAGCCATATAAATATGATAACGGCATATTTCCATGTTTATTGCAAATATCAGGAGATGATTTACCCTCTCCCACTCTGCAACACCCCGCCTATCTGCTACACCTTACTTATTAAAACTCAACGGCGCAACTTTCGATGTGAAAGCTGCGCCGTTGCGTGGGCAAAGATGGATTCGAACCACCGAAGGCGTAAGCCAGCAGATTTACAGTCTGCCCCATTTGGCCACTCTGGTATTTGCCCTTATTTCTTAATTGCGATGCAAAGATACGAACTATTTTTGTAACTTCCAAGCATAATCGACCATTTTTATTGCAGTTAGTGCAAATTCTTCGCCTTTATTGCCTAATCTGCCCCCCGAACGCTCCTCAGCTTGCTCATGATTGTTAACTGTGAGCAATCCGAAAATCACCGGAATATCGCCTTTGGTGTTCAATTCTGCCACGCCTTGCGTCACACCTTGGCAAATATAATCAAAGTGCGGTGTATCGCCACGTATTACGCAACCAAGGATTATGATACCATTCACATGACCGAACTTTGCCAGTTGTGATGCAGCATATATCAGTTCAAAACTGCCCGGCACACGTTCTACCTTTATATTGCCTTCGGCCACACCATTCTTTTTGAGTTCACTAACCGCCCCATCAAGCAATTTGTCGGTTATATGGTTATTCCACTCTGTGGTGATTATGCCAAAACGCATTTCGCTGGCATCGGGCACTGGTATGGTTTGGTCGGCTGTATATGAATAATTAGAAGATGACATTATATATATGTGTTATATGTGTGCAAAAAAGAGTGGCTGCGGCTTGCAGAGTTCTTATCAGTTTATTAAGACCTAATCACTTGCAAGGCGCAGCCACCGCATTATTGTAAATTACAAATCGTATCAGTTACCAAATACAAGGTTACTTTGAAAGTCTTTCAATGTACTTATCAATTACAGCATCAAGCACCACACCATTTTGTTGTTGACGGCTGCAAATCGGTGCTGAAGGATACTTGCTCTTTATGTCTTGATACAGTTTCAAAGCATCGTCCTTCTTGTTCTGGCTTTCAAGAACAAGTGCCGCATCAAACAAGGCCTGTGAGCTGAGCGCAGGCACATCTGTAGCATCAGCTGCCTTCTTAAAGGTCTCAACAGCCTTGTCAAGCTGCTTGTCAGTTGCATAAGCATTAGCAAGGGCATAAAGTGCTTGTGCCGATACGGTCTTGTCACCCTTTACGTCAAAGGCTTCCAAATATTTGATAGCCTCCTTAGTCTTGCCCAACTGAAGGTTGCAGATACCAGCCTCATACTTGGCAATGTTGCCTGCATTGGTTGAGCTGTACTTGTCAGCGATTTTAGTCAAACCAAGCGTCTTGCCTTCGCCTTTCAAAGCGTGCTCGTAGTCCTGACTCATCAGATATTTTTGCATTACGACACCAAGGCACTCCTGTGCTTTTTCCTCACGAGGCTTTGAATAGCCAAAGATGTAGGCAGGAATACCACCTGCAATGACTAAGACCACTACAACGGCCGTGATTACTTGCTTTTTGTACTTGATGAAAAATGCTTCGGTCTTGGCCAAAGATTCGTTCACATCGAGTGTTTGGTTGTTCTTCTGATTGCTCATAATATGTTTTTTCTTTATTTACAGATTGCTTTGGCACTCATAACCCTTTAAGCATCAATGGGTTGACAAATGCAGCGCAAATTTACAACTTTCCACCCATGTACTGAAATAAACCACTACTTTTTTTACCTCACGCAAGCACGTACATTGATAAAAAGGATTATTTTGACAGCACACAGCGCGCTTTAAGCTGGCGTTTACTTTGTTTTTGACTCATCAAGGTGTAACTTTGCATTGTCTTAAGCCGTCGGCGGAATTCCTTGTTAATGGGTTTAAGGGTTAAAGGGTTAGCAGGTCAACTGGTTAACAAGTTCCTTTACTAATTCCGCCTGCGCGTTGTCTTAACGCTATTATTTAGCATACACATGATATTAAACCATCTCACCATAACCAACTACCGCAACATCGGCGTTGCCAGCCTTGAGTTTTCACCCAACATCAACTGTTTGGTGGGCGCAAACGGCATGGGCAAGTCGAATGTGCTCGATGCCATATACTACCTGTCGTTTTGCCGAGGCTTTGCCAGTGCACAGGACGCTCTCAATGTCAACCACGACACAGACTATTTCATATTAGAGGGCGACTACACCGACGATATCGACAGCCACAAGCGTGTGTGCTGTTCACTCAAACGGGGTGCACGCAAAAGGCTCAAGGTTGACGGCAAGGACGTCAAACGCATCTCCGAGCACGTTGGCCACATACCGCTCGTCATCATTGCCCCTGCCGATTCAGCATTGATTTTAGGCGGCAGCGAAGAGCGGCGGCGCTTTATGGACATGGTCATCATGCAGTACAGTGCCCCCTACCTCGACGCCCTCATTCGTTATGACAAGGCGCTGAAACAACGCAACGCCTTGCTCAAACAAGAGGCTGAACCCGACAGCTCGGTTTTGGACGTGCTGGAGGATATGATGTCTATGAGCGGACAAGTTATCTATGAGCAGCGCAAACAATTCATCACAGATTTTCTGCCCATCTTCACCGACTTGTACACGCAACTTTCGGGCAACACCAACGAACAGGCCGGCATAACATACACCAGCCATGGCGACCGTGGCGAACTACGTCCGCAACTGCACGACTGGCGTGCCAAGGAACGCATCGTGGGCTATTCACTGCACGGCATGCACAAGGACGAACTCGAACTTACACTCAACGGCTTCGGAGTCAAGCGTGAGGCATCACAAGGCCAACAAAAAACGTTCTTCATTGCCATGAAACTGGCACAATTTGTCTTTCTAAAGAACAAAGGCGAGCACCGCGTTCCCTTATTATTGCTTGACGACATCTTCGACAAACTCGATGCCAACCGCGTGGAACGCATCATTTCTTATGTCAGCAACCAAAACTTTGGACAGATATTCATTACAGACACCCGCCGCGAACACCTCGACCGCATACTTGCCGCCACACAGCACGACTATAAACTGTTCAATGTAACAAATGGCGAAGTAAACCAGGTGTAGTAAAAAGAGGATAAGATTATACAGCTGTCCGGTACAACCACAAAGCGCATATTTATGCCTTTGCTATTAGTTGTACCGGACAGCATTCATATTAAATAGGATAACCCTCTTCCATGATAATTTGTTTGAGAACATCGTTTTTTACAGAAGAGGCTTCAGCCTTATCATAAATAAGAAGCAGGACAATTACACCATCAACCTCATGGGCAATAAAATTATAGGTGATAATCCTTGCCCCTCCCGATTTTCCCTTACCTTTTGATTTGATAGCCATTCGTATTTTACGAATGCCCGGAGACAATTCAACTCCTTGCAACGGATTATCCAATAGTTCTTTACGAAAGATCTTCAAGTCTTCCTTGAAACTCGGATACTTTTTGGCTAACCTTTTTGCAGCCACATCAAAGTAGCTTGAAGTGGTTATACTATAATTCATCAATCAGGCTATCAAGTGTATTAAGCTTTTTCTTTCCGGCAATAACCTCTTTAAGTTCACGAAGAGCACCCCTTAAATCAGCTGTTATTTTCTGTGTTTCGTCCGAAATAGAGTCAGAAGAAGACACAGGAACTAAGCGAAAGTTCCCCTCACGTGATTTCAATATTACATGTTCGCCCGAATTTACCATCGAGAAATATTTCCCTTGGTTGGCTCTAAAATCTCTTGCACTAACTATCGTCATAACAATATGGTTTATTGGTTATGGCGCAAAGTTAAGAACTTCCTTTCTATTTGGCAACCAAATTGGTACCAAACATTATATGAATCATTCTCACAAATACCTCCATTTAGTAATGGTGAAAGAATAAGTTGAGCAATTTTGACCTGTATTTTTGTTGCTTTTGAAATTTGGAAGAGGGAGCATAGCGGGCTATGTGACCGATGACAAATTGCAAAAGCGGCAAAAAGACAGGGCATAAGAAACAACTCCTTACTCCGCAAAATTGGTCAAGTTATTTTTTCACCATTACTTAATTCAAACTATTACTGTCCGGTAGCCCCAAAACGCATATCTCTGCAATTTGGGGTTACCGGACAGTAACTATTGGTATTACTTGGCTTATCTTCAAGCCCGTCATACATTCTTCACGAAAATGCGATGTCAACAATCACATTAACGCCAACTTTGGCATTGAGTTTCTTGACAAGGTCGCTGCGCTTCATCGACAACTCATTGCGCAACATAGCCGAACGCAGTTTTACATACAACGTTTGGTTGTACACCCTCAAGCTTTCCGTCAACCGTTCTGCCGCAACTCCGGCCACCTCGCCCCATGCCGCTATCAAGCGGTGCTCGTTAAGCGGTGTTTCGAGTTGCGACTGACGCAAGAAGCGCAAAAGCACTTTTTCAATAGATTCTTCTTTACGCCTTTCCATTGTCCGTCGGCATATTACTCAGGCCTTTCAGCCTCAATCTTTACGATGCCGCCTGTCACAGGAGAAAGCTGCACATGGGTCGTTGTCTTTTTGTTAAACAGTTCGCCGCCCAAATGTTCTACGCGCCCGAATTGCGCCATTGGCACCGATTGCGAAACAAATTCCTTATCGGCCGAGAACACCTTTACCAAAGCTCTGCCCGGTGTGGCATACCTCAGGTCGGCCACCTCTTTCTTTGCCTTGCCATTTGCCTCAGCCGCAACTACCTCTGGCAAGCTTTTTTGGTCTTTTACGCTTATATATACAGGTGTGCCAGCAGGGTCGTCAGCGTCAACCACGCCCAAATATTTTGAAAAGTTGAACACCACTTGGCGATCAATATCCTGCGTTGGTGTCACATCAAACACCACAACGTGTGTTTCACTGCTTGCCGAACCACGGAACAGCTGCATCAACCCATCTTCCTGCGTGTCCAGGTTAGCGAGCATCAACTTGAGCTGCTCACCGTCCTTAGGCATAAAGTCGGCCTGTCCCTTTGTCAACAAACCACGGTTTTCGCGAATGTCATATATTTCGTTTGCAGCCAGTTCTGCCATTTTAGCAGTACTGCCAGCCGAGAGTATCTCTTCTGTCTTGAAATCAGCACCATTCACCGTCTTTTGCTGCACTTTCGTTACCGACGCCACAGGCAGTTGCTCATCGTTCACACTGCTTTTGGCATTAACCGACAGCAAGCGCCCGTCGTTAGTCAGCGACACATACGGGGCCGAAGTTTTCTGTTTGAACTTGATGCTATAAGCCTTCGACTTGTCGGCTACGCCATAAGGCACAATTTTCACATCGTCAATAGTCCACGTGTCATACGCTGTCTGCGGCACATTTTTCAAGCGCAAGTAGCGTTCTGCATACTCACAGAACTCGCCTGGCGTATGATGCGTTTTGGTAGCAGTCAGCACAACGCGCAAACTTGTTGCGGGCAAAAAATATGTAATGCCGTCTTCGGTCAATCCCGGCGTATAAGCAGTCACTTCGGTTTGAGCCTTTGCGCCCAATGAAAGCAGAGCCGCAGCAGCGGTTATTATTGTAAAGCGTTTCATCTTCATCGTACAAAAATTTCAAGTTTCACACACCTGCCGTTCATGCCCCAGCCTTTATGCTGAGCAAAGCCTTTGGCAAGTAATTTATGATGTCCGAGGCCGTCACGCCATGTTCTCCCATGTCGGCAGCTGCCATGTCGCCAGCCAGCCCGTGCCAGTAAACACCCAGTTTACAGGCCTCCTCTGGCGTATATTGCTGTGCCAGCAGGGCCAAAATAATGCCTGTCAGCACATCGCCGCTACCGGCCGTAGCCATGCCCGAATTGCCTGTTGGGTTAAAGCACACCTGCCCATCAGGAGTACATACTGCCGTATAATGCCCCTTCAGACAAATAAAGAATTTGTGCTGCTTGGCCATGTTCACAGCCTCGAGCAAAGTGCTGTATGAATCCGTATTGCATATACCAAGGTGCTGCATCTCCTTGGGGTGCGGCGTAAAGATGGCATTTGCCGGAATTTGCGGTATCCACCCTTTGTGGCTGCCCAATATGTTGATGCCATCAGCGTCTATCACCAAGGGTATGTCCGTATGGCTCGTTTGTTCTATGAAAGCCAACGCCGTGCGCTTGTCTGTCCCAATGCCAGGGCCAATGGCCAAAGCCTGGAAAAAGTCGGTTCTGACGGGATTGGTAAAAATGCGCTCGTCCTCATCATGGTCGAGCACAGCCTCAGGCACAGCTATTTGCAAGATGTCATTATTTTTCAACGGGGTGTGCACCGTCACCTTTCCTACGCCCGACTTCAGACAGGCCCTTGCAGCCAACACAGCGGCCCCTGCCATGCCATACTTGCCAGCCACGAGCAGCGCATTGCCAAATGTGCCCTTATGACCAAAGGCAGAACGTGCCTTTACCAAAGGTGCCACATCGGCACGTTCCGTTATTTGATACGGAATGCACATCTCGTCAAGCTTATCAAGGCACAACCCTATCGACAGCACATGCGTTTGTCCTGCATAAATCTGGTTATCGGCCAATATGAGCGCCAGTTTGGGCAGCCCGATGGTCAATGTATGGGTGGCACGCACAATGGCCGAAGGCGAATTGTAAGTATTGTCCTCACACATCAATCCCGAAGGCATATCAATGCTCACCACATCAACTTGTGCTGCATTGATAAACTTTACCAAAGCGGCATATCCGCCCCCAAGGGGCTTGTTCAGTCCTGTGCCAAACAGGGCGTCAACTATCAAGGTGTCGTTGCTCAGTTCGGGTGCTTCAAACTGCTGTTGTATTTCAATAAAGTCCACTTCAGGACATTCTTGGCTCAACCTTTCGGCATTCACCTTGCAGTCCTCGCTCAGCGAATTGTTGGTATTAAACAAAAAAGCCTGTATGCGCTTATAGCCACGTTTGCTCAGCATACGGGCCATAGCCAAACCATCGCCACCATTGTTGCCCGGACCAGAAAATACGACAATAGGCTTTTCGTGGTCGGTGTATTCATTCTGTATAAAGTCTGCCACAGCCTTTGCAGCCTCCTCCATTAGGTCAACAGACTTCATGTCACGTTCTTGGATCGTATAATTGTCCAACTCCCTCATTTGGTGAGCGTTTGGTAGCTTCATGCTTATATGTGATTTTCGTTATTTGTATTTTCCTTGCTATGTCAGAATAGCCGACAACAGCCCATGCGGTACGACATGTCAGAATTTCCACCAAGCCTTTTTCTTTGGCTCTTGGTTGGCATTTGTCAACCTTTCAACATACTGCGCATAGGTCATGTGCTTTGTCACCATCTGATAGATTGTGCCCCAATCGGGCAGTCCGCCACAATTACGGTCGTCGATGAACACATCGGCCTTAATTTTACGACTAAAGTGTGCCGTCCCCTGGTGGTCTGAAGCGTCCTCGTCAATATCTGAATTTACAGCATAGAAACGCACGCCACGTTCTTCGCACCATTTCACGGCGTCGTCAAGTAATTGTCCCTCGCGCACACTCCACAATATGAGTTTGTGGCCGTCCTGCATCAACTGGCGCAAACTGGCGGTGGCAAATGGTATTTCCTTTCCGATGGCCGGATATTTGTGCTCCACTATCGTGCCATCAAAGTCTACTGCTATTATCATGTGAGATTTTTGGAGTAAGGTTATAAGGTGGTTCTAATCAAAGTGTAAGGATTGCTTTGAAAACTAAACTGGCCAGGATACGCGTGCCCCTGCCAAGTCCAGCCCATCAGCGGCTAAGCCCCTTGGCTGGCATACTCATCGGCCAGCTTCAACAAATATTGGCCATATTGGTTTTTAGCCATTGGCAAAGCCTGTTGCCGTACCTGCTCAGCCGTCACCCACCCATGGGCCAACCCGATGCCCTCAAGACAAGCCACTTTCAAACCGGTACGCTTTTCTATCACTTCAATAAATGTAGAAGCTTCACTCAAACTGTCGTGCGTCCCGGTGTCGAGCCAGGCAAAACCGATGCCCAAGGTTTGCACCATGAGCTTTTTGTTATCAAGAAAATGCTGATTAACGGTCGTAATTTCCAGTTCGCCACGTGCCGACGGTTTAATTTGCTTGGCCACCTTCACCACCTCGTTGGGATAGAAGTACAAGCCCACCACGGCATAGTTCGACTTAGGCTGTGCGGGTTTCTCCTCAATGCTCACGGCCTGTCCATCGTTGTTAAACTCTACCACGCCATAGCGTTCCGGGTCGTTCACGCGATAGCCAAACACCGAAGCGAGTCCTTCGTTCTCAGCCTTTGACACAGCTTCACGCAGCATGCTCGAAAAATTACTGCCATGAAATATATTGTCGCCAAGCACAAGGCACACGCTATCGTTGCCAATAAATTCCTCGCCAATAATAAAGGCCTGTGCCAAACCATCGGGCGAGGGCTGCACGGCATATTCAAAGTGTACGCCAAATTCACGGCCATCTCCCAGCAAGCGTTGGAAGCTCGGCATATCCTGTGGCGTTGAAATAATCAGTATGTCGCGTATGCCTGCAAGCATCAACACCGATATGGGGTAATACACCATCGGTTTGTCGAATATGGGAATAAGTTGCTTGCTTATGCCTTTTGTAATGGGATAGAGACGTGTGCCGCTACCACCAGCTAATACTATTCCTTTCATGTAGTGAGGGATAAGGTTGTAACAAATGAAATACGCCATGGCAGCGCATCATTGCAAATCTAAAGTCAATGACAGTGCAAACCGATCGCAGAACGTCAAGATTGCTTGTACGTTATGCCAAGGTGCCACCTATCTTTTGCAAAGATAGTGCAAGGTGAGCGAAGTGCAAAGCGAAAAACACGTTTTTTGATTTGCACTTCCGAGCCGCAGCCTATCTTATTCAAAGATAGTGCAAGGTGAGAGCAGAACGTCAAGCTTGCTTGAACGTTATGCCGAACCGCAGCCTATCTTATTCAAAGATAGTGCAAACCGAGCGCAATACAAAATGAAAGGCCCAAGACTTTCATTTTTATTGCCGAGGTGCAGCCTATCTCAGGGTTCAAGCACCAAACGCTAACTCTAATGGGGGCGACGCGTCCCGCGTCGGTTTTTTCTGCAGCCTCGTCTCGCGAAAAAGATTCTGCTATTATTTATTGAAGTTTCGGATTTAACAAGGGCGGGCTGAATCATCGTGCAAGGCGAATGCAATCAAGCTTGCTTGAATTGC
>ERZ1026890.43-NODE-43-length-92681-cov-73.787705_pt1 | contig 92681 bp, 61 predicted proteins | sample MGYA00380175_ERZ1026890 | MGnify/ENA primary metagenome ERZ1026890 (study PRJEB33269, sample SAMEA4719811) | human gut metagenome | biome: human-associated habitat; feature: organic feature; material: feces | place: Cameroon | collected 2013-10 ...
CTTGTTAGGGACTTGCACCCATTAGAATAAGCTCATGCCGAGCATACCGAAAAGAGCGATTCCCATGGGAACCGCTCTCAATGTTTTATGTAACTAAAAGTATCTATCCTTATAGATTAAGGAAGACTGATTGCCTCGTTAGGGCAAACATCAGCACAAGTACCACACTCTGTGCAGAGGTCTGGGTTGATTGAATACTTCTCGCCCTCAGAGATTGCACCTGATGGACACTCATCAATACATGTACCGCAAGCGATACAATCGTCACCAATTACGTATGCCATAATTATTAATGTTTAAATGTTTATAATGTTTTTGTATAATATGCTTTTAATTTGTCTTGTTCGATAACTACAGGTATATTACCTAATAATTATGGTGCAAAGATAATAATTATTTTCGGAATACCTACAATTAGGTATAAGAATTTTCACGTTTTCACTTAATTTATACATAATCGAAATAAAACTGAAAACAATATGATGAGGAATATTCCGTTATAAATATATGAAACAGAAACTATTGACATTCATCATAAGCCTTGCCATCACAATCCAGGCAGGTGCCCAGGAAAGAACGGTAGAAAACCGCCCTTATACTGATTTACGCCCATTCCACTTCGGAGTATTGGTAGGCACCCATTTCCAGGATATAGAATTTCAGAATGCCGGACCGGTTACTTATCTGGATGCTGACGGCATTGAGCAGCAAGGTTGCGTAACGGTAGACCAGGACAGATGGGATCCCGGATTTACAGTAGGTGTACTAGGAGAATTCCGCCTCAACACTCACTTCCAGCTACGCATAGCACCAGCCATGTATTTCGGTACCCGACATCTCACCTTCTACAACATGCTGGAAAAAGATGGAGCCGGAAATCCAATCCAACAGAAACAGGAGATGAAGACAGCTTACATTTCAAGTGCTTTCGACCTGATATTTGCAGCACAGAGATTCAACAATCACCGCCCATACATCATGGCAGGAATCAACCCGATGATGAATCTGAACAGCAAAAACGAAGATTATATCAAACTGAAGAAAACTGATTTGTTCCTGGAGCTGGGATTGGGATGCGATTTCTATCTGCCTTATTTCAAGCTTCGCCCAGAACTGAAGTTCATGTATGGAATAACAGATACATACGATAAGAATCACATCAAAAACATAAAGGACAAGAGTACTCTCCCATATACACTATCTGCCAAGTCAGCACATAGCAAGATGATAGCACTCACATTCTATTTCGAATAATCAAACTATATCACATAAGATAAAGAGGCAGACTCTCCACAGCGAGAGACTGCCTCTTCTATTTTATAAAGAATAGATATCTTTACTCAACAACTTCCCAAGTGAGCACACACCCGTTCTTCATATCGGCGTCAGCTCCCTGGAAATCTGCAGAATAAGGACTTCCATCCATAGGATTTTTACCTACATAACGCTGCGTCTTCAGAGAAAGCAGCATGCAGCGGTTATAAAGCATATCCTGCCATACAAACTCCTCTGCCTTGGAAGAGTCGGAAGTCAGGCGAACATCACCAGACAAACCTGCACCAGCAATATAAACATATCGTCCGTCAGCCGTCTTCAAAGCTATCTTTCCCTTACCTCTATCTTCCACCACGAACTTCACGCCATTGCTCATATTCTTCCGGTTTCCGGAACTATGCATCAACCCGTGGCGGGTAGCGTCCATCAAACTTCCATCAGCGAGGTTGAAAAATCTCACGGTCTTTCCGATAGGCAAATTGGCAGTTCTGTCTGCCATTGGCTCCTCCACCTTGAAATCATCAAAATCAGCAACACCACCATTCACATTCTTCTTGTTGAAGGCATAAAGTGCCACACGAACACCCTGGAAGGTCTTCAACTGATAAGGCGAAATCATCTGCTCGCCGATATTCTCCCAGTTCTTGCCATCCAAAGAATAGGAATATTGCAACTGGCTCTTGTCGTAGTCACCCCAAAGGCGTAACCACACCAATTTATTCTTACCCAACGATTTTATAACCTCCTTATTGGTATTCTGGTCATAGCATCTTAGGGTCATTCCCTTCTCGTCCTTCACTACACCCAGCGAAGCATACGGCATATTGATGGCACCCAGACCAGCCTCATCGCCCACTTTCAGTCGGGAAGCATCCAGTTTTACGGATGTATAGGATAACGGTCCGATGGCACGCTGCGTCAATGTATTCTTTGCCCAGAGCAGTTGCTTGGCAGGCATCGAATGCAACCGGAGCCATCCCTTTCGCTCCTTATTCAGCGACCACATCTTGTCATTCGGATTATGATTCCACTGCCAAACCGGCTTGAAGGTCTTTCCCGAGAAATCATCGCATCTGTCGTATGGAGCCTGAGGAGTCTTCACCGCCTCGTTCGGCTTGAACCAGGTGCGCGGCGAACGGCCCAGGTTCTTCTCCAGTCCGAAGTAAGGCCAGCCATCCACCCAGGTGATAGGCGAAAGACACACCGTTCTACCCACGGCATTGAAATCCTGCATAGAAACGCCCCACCATTTACCATCAGGAGCCTGCACAATGCCGCCCTGATGAATGGTAGCACATATCAACCGAGTATCTGCAGGTTTATTGTTTTTAAAAGCGAAACCATCTTCAGGAACAGGTCTACCTAAACCTACATTTTCAACGCTCCATCCTGCAGAGTATCCAAACGATTCTCTCTCGCTGATTACGCAGGTTTCATAAGGTCCCCAGATACTCTTGCTTCGGGCACACTGCATGCGGCCCATCGGCGAGTAATCGGCAGAGAGGATGTAGTACATGCCGTTGATCTTATATACATGATGTCCCTCACCCATCGCATTACCTTCCGGAATCACCACCTTGCAGCTTCCCTCAACTGGACCGCTCAAATCTGGCTTCAACTCCGTAACGGTTACGTTGCCATACTTATGCACGGCATAAATCTTTCCATCGTCATCGAAGAGCACGGAGAGGTCGTAGATATCACCATTTATCTTATGATGCGTCCAAGGTCCCTTGGCACTGTCAGAGATATAGACCTGCAATCCATGTCCATTGATATTCGAGAAGATATAGAACTTGCCGTTGTGATAGCGGATGGCAGGTGCCCAGATACCCTGTCCATACGCCTCCTTCCCGTTTCGGAGATTGAAATCATCAGAATCATCCAAATGGTCAAAGCAGTAGGAAGAGAACTCCCAGTTCACGAGATCCTTGGAATGGAGCACCACCAGTCCCGGCACGCTGTGCATCGTGGTACCCGCCAGATAATATTCCTCTCCCACCCTGATGATATCAGGGTCAGAGAACTCATCATAGAACAAGGGATTGGTATAGGTACCATTCCCGTTATCAGCCGACCATGACTTTCCTGCCAAGGTCTGAGCCGAAACACTTTTAGCTGCAGATTTCTTCTGTGCAGAAGCATTAAGAGAACCGCTCAGGAGAGCGATGCAGCAAGTTGCAAATAATACTTTCTTCATTGTTATTCTTAGGTCTAAAATTTGATTATTAATAATGTAGCCACAAAAGTACCACTTTTTATCCACTTACAGGTGGACAAAACGATAGTTTTACGGCTACATTTGACATTTACTTCATAAAATACGTCTTTCCTGGCTCTGTTTCCAAGTCGTATTCATACACCGTCGGGATATTCGCCTTTACGCCTTCTTCCACTCTCTGCTGCTCCATTACGGGTTTCACAACAGCAAGTGCAAATAGGAGATTCGGGCAATCGCCTTCTGCCTTCTTCAGTTTTTTCGCCTTCAGCGGTACGTATGAGCGAAGACGGAGGATGCCTCCGATGGTGGAGCGAATCTTCGCCTGCATCAGTTTGCCATCCTTCCAGTCCATGTCTACCACAAAACCGCCACGGGCACGAAGTCCCTTTACGCTTCCCTCTTTCCAGACATCAGGCAATGCCGGCAAGAGATGCACGGCTCCATCATGACTCTGCAGGAGCATCTCAGCGATACCGGCTGTTACTCCGAAGTTACCATCAATCTGGAATGGTGGATGGGCATCGAAGAGATTCGGATAGGTTCTGCCATCAGGATAGTCCTTTGCCTGCGCATCAGATGGCAAGAGGCGAAGCATATTGCTGATGATTCTGAAAGCATGATTGCCATCGAGCATGCGTGCCCAGAAGTTCGTCTTCCAACCCAGACTCCAGCCCGTAGCCTGGTCGCCACGATGCTTCAGAGTGGTGGCTGCGGCATGGAACAGTTCCGGATGAGAGAAAGGAGAAATCTGATTGGATGGATACAATCCATAGAGATGCGAGATATGGCGATGCTCATTCTTTGGATCATCCGCATCCACAAGCCACTCCTGCAACTGTCCGTACTTTCCTATCTGCATCGGCGGAATCTGAGAAATCAGCTGCTGCATCGCCTTGCGTTCAGCCTCATCAACACCCAATATCTCAGAAGCCTTCACAGCACTGGTCAGAGCATCGAAGGCTATCTGGTTATCCATTGTACATCCCGCCGTTACGGCAGTTCTCTTACCCTTAGGTCCCTGTTCCGGACTCACCGACGGCACAGTTACCTTCCATTCGGTGCCCGGCAACTTCTGCATATAGTCAAGATAGAACTCAGCGGCACCTTTTATTACCGGATACCACTGCTTGAGGAAAGCCTTGTCGCCCGTATAGAGATAATGCTGCCAGAGATGGGTGGTGAGCCAGGCACCACCATTCGGAAACATACCCCACTGCGCTCCATCCACCGGACCCGCTATGCGCCAGATATCCGTGTTATGATGTGCCATCCAGCCACGGCAGCCATACATTTCCCTAGCCGTCTGTGCTCCCGTTACGCTCAAATCCTTAATCAGCGAATACAGAGGCTCCGTGGTGTTACCGAGATTCGTTACCTCGGCAAGCCAGTAGTTCATCTCCGTATTGATGTTGATGGTATATTTACTGTCCCAAGGCGCATTTTTGCTGTCGTTCCAAACACCCTGCAAGTTTGCCGCCTGTCCACCAGGCTGGGAAGAGGAGATGAGCAGATAGCGACCATAGTTATACATCAGTGCCACCATCGCCATATCCTTGCTGCCTGCAAATTTCTCCAGGCGCAGGTTGGTAGGCAACGAAGCATTGATATCGGTTGGCAGAACCAGAGAAGAAGTAGCGAACTGCTTCTGATAGGCCTCCACATGGCGTTTCTCCAACTGTGCATAGCTCATCAGTTTCACCTTATTTATATAGTCGGCATTGCGTTGGGCTGCATTGCCCGACACATCGTGATAGTTCACAAAATTGGTGGCAGCACTCACAATGATGGTTGCCTCGGTGCCATCCGTCTTTACATCTGCCACGCATTCAGCAGCGAGAGCCGCCTTGATGCCCTCCTGGTCTTGTCCCTTCACCTTCAGCATAACCCCTGAAGGCGTTTTCTGAGTCTGATGTTCAAAAGGCGAATCCAGGGTAACATCGATGTTCAAAGCGCCCTTTCTGCTCGCCTTGATGTGGCAAACGATAACGCCATCAGCCAGCGAAGCAAAGGTAGTACGGGTATATCTTACGCCATCCATCACGAAAGAAGTCGTGGCAATCGCCCTCTTCAAATCCAGGTTGCGTACAAACTGCTCAGCCTTTCCCTGATTCTTCATGGTGATATGCAGATTTGCCATCGGCAGGAAGCGCATGCCATGAGGTCCGGGGATGAAGGTCTGGTTGATGAGAGCCGCTGCCTCCTCTTCCCTGCCATTGAAGATGAGTTCCCTCACCTTTGGCAGATTCTCCAGGGATTTCTTACTATTGTTGTTATGAGGACCGCCACTCCAGAAAGTCTCCTCATTCAACTGGATATTCTCATCCGTGGTTCCGCCATACACCATACCTCCCAGATGAGAGTTTCCGATAGGCAGAGCCTCCAGCCACTGCCGGGCAGGAGCATTATACCAAAGCAGGGTGCTATTATCAGTCTTTACCGCCTTTGCAGCAGAAGCAGGCATTAGAGTTCCCAGCATCAAAGCAGCAACAAAGCATTGTCTTTTTACATTCATTATTTCAATTTTTAGAAGATTGTATCTTAAGTTGGGGACAAATATACAAAAAATATATCAGTCCCCAAAAGATGATTTGTTTTATTTTTCCAATCTGTAAGAACTTTCCGGCATTCCAAGACGTGATGGTACATAACCTCCTCCACAATCCACCTCAATTTTCTCGAATACGATGCCCGGCTGCAAAGGTCTAAGCTGCAAAGAATGCATCCCTCCCTTATTCTTATCCAGACGAAGGCGAACCTTTTTCTGAATCACTCTCGCAGCAGCAGTAGGATACATCAAGTCGTATTTATGCTCCCAATTCAGGTTTTGGTTGAGATGGACAACCACCTCTTCACCTCCATCTATACTCAGCGCCACCTGATGACCACCTTTCAGGAAAGGCATCACGGCAGCTACCGTGAGATAGACATCCACGGAATCAGCCTGTGTATTCAGGTTCATCCGATATTTCAGCCAGGCATTCTCCACCGATGCCGTATAAGGGAACAGAGCAATGCCCGACAGAGAGCGTCCCAATCCTGGGATGATTTTCCAGGAAGCATCTGATGCATTCCTGCATTCACCCACATGCTGAGCCTCGATAGACACCACTCCGCCTTTTTCCATAAAGACGAATCCTGTGGTAAGAGGCTTATCCTGCTGGTCATTCTCCTGAATACGATATACCTTCGGCATCACGTTGTGTCTTGGCGCATGCCACTCTGTGTAACCAATATGCACCTGGTCCATCATGTGATTCCACTTGCCCGAAGCAATCTCCTGGTTATAGTGCCGACAGAGCATAGAATCTCTTGTGAAACACTTCTCCACATCATCAGCCCATCGATTCGCCTCCTCGTCGCCCTCGGCAAAGAGTTTTCTGTTCATCGCCAACGAGTAATACATATCATAGAGATTAGCCATGCCCTGAATCGGGAAAAGCACCAGTTCCTGATAAGCATCCTTCTGATCCTTATCCAGCAAGGCTTCTATCCGAAGTGCCTTCGCTTCCAAGGCTAGGAACTCATCCCTCACAGCCTTGAACTCGCCAGACTGAAGATTGTAAGTCTTGTCATCAAGCATCTCGGCATTAATACGCGAAGCATAACGGCCGTAGAGGAGCAGAAGATCGGCTATATCCTCTGCATACTGCTCACCAAACTGCGATGCCGAGAATCGCTCGGCATATTTTCTAAGATTATAGGCATTAAACTGATTAGGGTTCCATGCCATATCCATGAAGAAGTCGATGGCAAACTCATGCGGCTTGATATCCCCCACATTGAGCATCCAGAGCTTATCCACCCCATACTGATAGGTAGCCTGCAACTGCTCCCACATTTCAGAAATAGTCGACATCGTGAGCCACTTGCTTGCCCTTGGCGCACCATAATAACCCACATGATAATACATGCCGTAGCCACCTTTATGCTTCTCCTTACCCAGGTAAGGAAGGCGTCTTACATGACCGAAATTATCATCGCAAAGCATCACGATTACATCATCCGGCACCTTCAAGCCCTGGTCATAGTAATCAAGCACCTCGCTATAGAGAGTCCACACCTGAGGAGTCTCAGAAGCAGGTTTGCCGGTAGCCTTGGCTATCATCTGGCGCTGAGCAGCGATAATTTCCTCCATCTGTCGGAAGTTAGCCTCTCTGCTACCCACATCTGTCATCGGACGGTCTTCGTCTCCACGCATACCAATCGTTACGAGATTCTCATAGTTCTTGGTATTCTCTATTCCTTCCGAGAAGAAACGGGAGATAGCCTTCCGGTTGGTCTGCCAGTTCCAGTCGGCATTGCCATAGTTCTTCTTATGTCTGATCCATTCCTGCTGCGAACGCATCATCGGTTCGTGATGAGAAGTACCCATAATGATGCCATATTCATTTGCCAGACGAGGATTTTCGGGGTCATCCTCATTGAAGCAGTTGCCCTCGTACATCCCGTTCTCATCTTTCAGGATAGGAATCAGCGGCTTATACTCCTTGAAGGAGCCCCACATGGCAGGCCAGAGACAGTTGGCCTTGAGGCGCAACAGGAGTTCGAAGACATGCGCATACATCTTGCTGTTCATGCCCCCGAACTTATCCCGAGCCCAGGAAGTCATGCAGGGGAACTCATCGTTGATAAAGATACCACGATATTTCACCTTCGGCTCCCCCGACTCCACGTTGCACTTCTCCACAAACACCTCCTTATGCTTAGCCACAGGCACATCAGCCCACCAATACCATGGCGAAACGCCCATCTGTCGGGAGAGTTCATAGATGCCATAGATGGTGCCTCGCATATCCGAACCGGCAATCACCAAAGCCTTGTCCACTCCCTTCATCGGATGTTCCAGGGTCTTGACTACGTAGCTCTCCCATTTTCCCTTCAAGGCTTTTTCATTGAGCAAGCCCCGTTTAGCCAAGCGGGTAACCACATCTCCCTTACCATACGTACCGATAATGATGGGATAACGCACCGGCCATTCGCCGTCGCAGCAGACTCTAGGCGATTTGCCCGTTACCTTGTAGATATCAGAGCGCAGATCTTCTGCAGCCCGCTTCACGCCCTGAGGCTCAGCAGCATCAAGATAAATCTCAGAAGTAATCTCGGAAGAAACCACAGGAAAAGCCCCCTGGATCTGCTCAAAAGCAACAAATGGCTGATGGACAGAAACAAAAGAATCATTGGCAGCCTTTACGGCTACCAATGATGAAATGAAAATAAATACTACCAATAATAACCTACAATATCTCATATTTATTTTTTATATTAAAATCATTCTATTGTTTTTGATACTCAAAGCTATCCACATCCACATAACCTCCAGCAGCCTTTGTGGCATAATTGTAGATGGCGATACGGGTACCCATGAAGAGACGGCGGTAATCATACTGCATCTTGAAATCCTGGATGGCAGGAATCCAGGTCTTTCCATCTATACTATATAATAAGGTGGCGAGATCCTGATGAAGACGGAAATCGCAACTCATCTTCAGATAGATGATGCTTGATTTCGTTGCCTTGTCCTGCTTCAGATTCAAAGGCTGGCGATACACCTCCTCACGCTTCACATCAGTCACTGCCTTTTCCTTTTCAGTCAAAGCTACACTCTCCTTGGTACCTACCACAAAGAGTTTCTTGCCTTCCTTTACGATAGAAAGCAGGGCCGCATCACCCTGGAAGGCTGACAGACCAGCCACATCGCCATCCTTCATCTTGCTTACATCCATCTTGATGATTCCTTCGCAGGTTGGTCCTTCGGTACGGGTACTGATGGTATTGGGAGCCAGGAAGATGTTAGGAACAATACGGGATGTCTTCAGGCGGAGCCAGCCCTTGCGCTCTGTGAGCGACCAGGCATCATCCACAGGATTGTGGTTCCACTGCCACTGCAATTCCAGTTTATCCTTCGAGAAATCGTCGCTATACACGAGTCCCTTACCGTCATATCCCAATACAGGCTTCTGCATCTCGGCAGGAATATTGCCCTTCTCATCGGTCAGCATAGGCCATCCGTCCTTCCAGGTACATGGCTCCAGCGTGAGCACTCTGCCCACACCACCACGGTCTTGGAATACGATGCCATACCAGTTGCCATCCTTATCATCTACAATCGTACCTTGTCCCACGCCGTTGAATCCGGCAAACTCCGTTTCCAGAATCACCTTCTTTTCGTAAGGACCCGTTATCTTATCTGCACGATAACAAACCTCACGACGAGGGTGTCCCTGTGGCCACGAAATCATCAGGAGATAATACTTGCCGTTGTGCTTGATCATGCGGGAACCTTCGAGCAAACCTTTTTCATCCGCATCACGCTCAAAAAGTTTGCGATGGCTACCTGGAACCACATCCGTCAGGGATGCATTCAGCTGCACCATCTCTCCTGTTCCATAAACCACGTATGCCTTATCGTCGTCATCGAAGAAGAGAGCGGCATCATGGAAATGCTGCAAACGGCTGTGGACAGTCCATTTGCCCTCGATATCATCGGCTGTACAGATATAAGTCTCTCCACCAGGATTATCATTCGGAGCAAAGAGCGCATAGAACTTGCCACGATGATACTGCAGCGAAGTGGCCCACTGACCACGACCATACACCGTACCCTCCTTCATGTCATACTTAGGCGAATCGGTAAGTTTAGGGAAAATATAGTTCACTGTTTCCCAGTTCACCAGATCCTTCGATTTCATGATAGGCGCACCCGGCATCAGATGCATGGTGGTGCTTACCATATAGAAGCTGTCACCCACACGGATTACATCCACATCAGGCACATCAGCCCAAACCACAGGATTGGCAAAATTCTTCTCAAACTTCCACCAGTCGAAATTGAAGAGTTTGCTTCCCTTCAATCCCTTGAACACGAAGTATATATCATGCTTTCCTGTTACTTTCTTTAGCATTTGTGCCGAGAAAGTCTTCCACTTTTCCCAGCCACCAGTCTTGCTGACATCTAACTTTGCAACCAGTTCGCCATCTTCCTTATCGAGATGAACCTCCAGCGAACCGCCGAGCGAAGAGCACGCTGCAGAGATGGCAAATGCATCCGGACTCTCATTTCCGAAATCCACCTCGCGTACCTTGATATAATCACCTGTATGAATTTCAGAGATATAAACACCCGTATCATCGGTCTGCTCCGACTTCACTCCCTTAGAGAAAGCGATGGTTTCAGCCTCCTGACGCTTGTAAGGATTGAGGGTTGCGATAGGAGCCACTCCTTCCTGAGTATGGTGGATAATTGGGAAGGTACCGTCAGCATTATATTTGAATTCTTCCACAGCTACGCTGCGTCCGAATCCGCCTCCCAGTTTACCCGTATGATAGAAGAAATAAGACTTGCCCTTGAAGTCGGTCACACCGCAATGGTTAGTAAAGGAACCCGTATCTTCCAATGGCATGATTTCGCCCATATACTTCCATGGTCCGAAAGGCTTCTTGCTCATGGAATAAGCGATATGCTCAGGCACTCCACCTGCAGCATAAAGCATATAATAGTTCTTGCCACGCTTCATGAACCAAGGTCCCTCTGTGTAGCAATCCTTATATTTTCGGGTTGAATCGCGCTTCTCCACGTCAGGCGAACCGAATCCCTCCTCAGTCATCACGATTCTGCCCACTTCACGCTTTTCATCAACAGCTGCCTTAGCATCTATACCACCCTTGAAGCTGATCATATCTTTATTCAGTTTGGCATAGTAAAGATGCGGATTACCCCAATAGAGATAAGCCTGACCATCCTCATCCATCCAGACGGTAGGGTCGATATTGTCCCAACTTCCATTATCGAAAAGCGGTTTGCCCAGCGCATCCTTGAACGGACCGGTAGGAGAATCTGCCACAGCTACGCCGATAGCCATTCCGCCCGTCAGTTTAGAGTGCGCACAGATATACCAGTAATACTTACCATTACGTTCGATGGTCTGTGCTGCCCAGGCACGGTCGTCTGCCCAGGAAAAAGAACTGAGGTCGAGTGGTGAACCATGGTCGGTCCAGTTTACCATATCAGTTGTGGAATACACGCGCCATTCGTTCATCCAAAAGAAATCTGCCTTGTCTTCATCATGACCGGCATAGACATAAAGCCGGTCACCGACAGGAAGAGGAGCTGGGTCTGAAGTCAACTGTGTTTGCACGATAGGATTCTGCGCATTCATCGTTGCGCTCATACTCATGCACAAAGCCGAAGCAATCAAAAACTTATTGTTCATTGTTTGTCCAAAATTATTAGTTACTATTTTTGAGCGCAAAGGTAGCAATAAAACAGACATTTTACTTTGCTGTATGTTACAAATACTTTAGCAAAACAACCATGGTGTAAGAAAAAAACGGTGCATTTCAAAAGAAACACACCGTTTTTACATCTTTACCTAAAAGTTTTGCCCGAAATAGCTGTATCTGTTGTTGTCTGGATTGATAACCACCTGCTCCAAGACAATCTCAGGGTCTATCATCACGATACGAAGCGTATGCTTACCAGCCTTGACTACAGATGATGATGTAGCTGCCAACCAACGCTGGTTGTCAAAGATTTCATCTCTTCGCAACTGCTTCTTCCCTTTCCACCAACCATTCAAAACCAGTTTAGGCTGCTCAGGCAATGGTTTCAACACCTTGGACACAGCGAGGTTCTGAGGAGTGTACTCGGCAAAGGTATCCACAAATCCTGCGCGAGCATCCACAATCTGCAAGGGCTGGTCGTCTATCTGCACTCCGATGCGAAGACCACGAGCTGGATAGACATCCTGGGTTGGCAGAATGCCGAGGGCGATGGAAAGCTGCTGCATATCAGAAGAAAGTTCGAAATCGTATTCTAGCGATGCCCCCTTACCATCCGGCTCACTTGCTGCCATCACATGGTCGATGCCCATGCATCCCTTACCTCTGCCCAAGTCTGGCAAGAATATCCACTTGGCATTCTTGCCTTCCTTGATTCGGCAGTACTGATAGGCAAGAATGCCAATCTCCGTGGTGGAAACAGGTACATTTAACGGATGCTCCACCTTCATACCCAAAGTCATCGGGTTGCGATTCTTGTCTGGAATTGACCATTTAGTATAACCGATGTGATTATCCATCATCATGCCTTTCCACTTGCCTCCTGCCAACACATTATTATAATAGTCGTTCAACTGCTGGTCTTTCTTCATCAACACCTCCACACCGAGGCTGTCACCCATGGTGGCATGATTGTATATTTCTGCCACACCAGCACTTGCCACCACTGGATAATAAACCAACTGGTAGAAAGCATCCTGCTTCTCCTTAGGCATCTGCTTGCGCAACAGCTCTGCCCTTTCCACCAACGACTGCCAACGCTGTGACATCACCAGCATCTCATGCTCATTAAACAAGCCTGGCACCTGAGCCTCAGGCTTGCGCAGAAGATTATACTTGCTGTATTTGGCTATCAAGTCGGCTGTTTCCTTGGCATATTTCTCTCCGAAGATGCTTTGAGAGAATCGTTCCAACCATGGCAGTTCATCTCCTGGTTTCACCGCATCTGGGTTCCATGCATAGTCCATGATGAAGTCGATAGGCACCTCCTTCGGCTTCAAGTCGCCCACGTTGATGATCCAGATGCGGTCGATGCCGCTGGCGTATGCCTCATGCAGCTGCTCACGGAGTTTCGGGATGGTTGTGGTGTTCACCCAACGGTCGTTCCATGGACCACCATTCATGTCGATGTGATAATACAAGCCCAGTCCCCCCTTGCGCTTGCGTTCTGCGGCGGTACCCTTACGGCGGATATAGCCCCAGTTGTTGTCGCAGAAGAGCAGGGTTACATCATCAGGTACGTTGAAACCTGCATCATAGTATCGCTGCACCTCGGTAAAGATAGCCCAGAGCTGCGGCACAGAGCTTGCCGGCTTGCCATAGCAATCCTTGATGATGCGACGCTGTGCTTCAATCACTTTTCCTAATGTCTTGATGTTGTCCTCGTCCTTGCCGTTGCCCATCGCCACATCGCCATCACCTCGCATACCAATGGTAATGATGTTCTCATACTTGCTGTTGCGCTTCAAGCCATCAGAGAAAAACTTCTCGATGCGCTCAGGGTTCTGTGCATAATCCCATGGACCCACCTCAGCCTTGCGACGCACATACTCCTTATGTGCTCGCATCATCGGCTCATGGTGGGAGGTACCCATCACGATGCCCATGTCATCTGCCAACTGTGGTGATTTGGGGTCATCCTCATTAAAGGCAGTAGCCCACATGGCAGGCCAGAAATAGTTGGCTTTCAAGCGGAGCAATAGTTCGAAGATATGGCTATAAGCCTTGGAATTGATGCCCCCAAACTGGTTGCCGCACCATCCACCAAAAGATGGCCACTCGTCATTGATAAAGATGCCACGGTATTTCACCTTGGGTTCTCCATCGGTATAAGTGCCAGGAAGGATATACAATTGGTCATGATGCTGGATAGGCGCATCAGCCATCCAATACCAAGGCGACACACCTATCTGGCGAGACAACTCATAGATACCATAGATGGTGCCACGCTTATCGGAGCCTAGAATGACAAGTTGCCCCTTATCGGTAAAGATGAGATACTGTTCCCACTTTCCCTTCAGCAGCTTGCAATGCTTGGGATATTTCTTGGCAAGTTCGCTCTTGCCTACAGTGGCCACCAAGATGGGAGCGCATTCGCTGCCCGTTACCTGACGCAGATCATTGCGCAAGTTTGCAACAGCCATCTTCACTCCCTTCCAATCGGAAGAAGAGTAGCGGATGGAATCCTTCGTACCCGTCAGGCGAAGGGCCTTATCTGCTAAAGTTACATCAAACTTCACAAACTGTTTGGCTGCATCAGCTGTAGAGATGATGCCTAGCAGCACAAATACTAATAAGAGATACTTCTTCATAAGAAAATAAGAAAGATTTTATTATTCATTGATTTTTTCTGCAAAGGTAGACAAAAAAAAGGAACACAGCGTTTCACCATGTTCCTTTTTCTTTGCTAATTATTTCACATGCAATCATTCTTCCTCATCATTCACATTTTCCTCTTCGCCAAACTTCATTTCATAATCAGTAGGCGACATGCCGAAGTGTTTTTTGAAGACGGTCGGAGATTTCCGACTTCGATGTCAACATACTTACAGGCACATCACTGATATTGGCATCAATCTGTTTGAATACATTAACGATGTCATAGAAAAGACCATTGAATGGCAACCGAATACCCCACTAGAGAACCTGCCACCACCAAGGCACGCTCCATGCCCTTGGCAGGATGATCAAGGGTCTTGATGACAAAGCTATCCCACTTGCCCTTGAGCGAACGCTCTGGCAAGATGCCTTTCTTGGCAAGACGAGTAATAACTTCACTCACTCCGTATGTACCAATGAGGATGGGATCACACCTTGTTTTTCGTGAGCATCCATGCAGATACCAGACATCTGAGAGGCGGTGGAAATAGGGAATGCTCCCCCTTGCTGTCGGAAGCTGATAAAGGAATCAGCCATTGATGTGAGGGCAAGCATCACAAAACAACAGGCCAAGAGAGGCCTTGACCATGGAAAATTGACCTTCATTTGAAATTTCATACTGTAATTTTTAGTAAATAGAGAAATTATGAAAAACTGAACTTTCGCATGTGGGGAAGTTAAGTAAAGTTAGGGAAGTAAGAAGGAAGTTAAGGGACAAATGTCCTACATTTTAAGCTAGAAGACTATTGTCTCTTAACTTCCCGAACGACCGTAGCGAGTGATAACTACTTTAACTTCAATTAATTCTTCACAAGTCGAACTCCATAAATCTGTCCAACTTGCTTGCCCTTATGAGCCACAAACTTCACTCTAACCTCCTTCTTTCCTTTTACGAATTCAGCAGGTATCTCATAATCAACGGTCTTAAACTGCGTAGTGCGCCAGCGATGACTGTTGTTCACGCTGCAAAGCAACTTGTCGTTGACATAAATATCAAACTCACTTGTACGCCACTCATCCTGTCCCCAGAACTTGAGCTGAAGGCTAAGATTAGTCTCTCCCTTGGTCTGCATCAGATAGCTGAAATAATGACCATCCTTTGCATCACGGAAGAAGATACCCTCTGTATTACCCTTGTTCGAATCATCGGTCTCCATACGATGGTCGGTCTCCGGCTGTTGTTCTCCAGGGCTCACCTTATCCACAGTTCTAGCCTCCAAAGCCTGACGGGCTTTTTCTTCATCAGCCAACTTCTGCATATAAGCCTTGTAATCATTCTCGCCGAGTGCCAACCAATACATCATATAGCGGGAATCATGAATCTCGAAGAAAGGCTGCAGTTCACCATCAATGGTATTCTCCATTCGGGTGGCAAGTTTAAAGTGCAATGGCTTGCCAGGAATTGGCTTCAGGTCTTTGGCAATGTCGTCGAGATGTTTCGGCAACAGAATAGGAGCCTTGTCAAGAGCCAGTTTCTTGCCACCGGCATACTGTCCGAAACGGCTGTCATCGGCAATGAGCGAACGCATATCCTCTGTTCCCGTCTTCATGCCGAGCAGGATAGGACCATACATGATTGCCACATACTGAGGCACATTGATCATCGGTTTGATGTAAGCGTGCATAGGCATAGAGATTTCGACCTGGTCACCCTTCTTCCATTTGCGCTTGATGCAGACAAATCCATTCTCCTCATAGCTATTGGCATCAAAACCTACACCCTTCACGGTGAAGTTATCACACCACGATGGTTTACGAATCTTCAAGGTGAAGATACCTTTTCCCTTAGTTACTTCTATCTTAGATGTCTCAGCGTATGGGAAAGCGGTCTGCTGACGAATCACCATCTTCCGTTCCTTCCAATTCAATTCGGAAGCCACGAAGAGATTCACGTACAGTGCATCATCCTCCGCTTTCACACCCTTATCGTGCGTCCAGACAAACTGTCCATACTTTCCATGGTCTTCCATGCCTGTTCCCACACAACACCACATCGCCTCATTAGGGGCAGAATAGTTGCGATAATGGCGAGGACGGGCGGAAGTGAAATAAACATAGCCGCCATGTTGCGGATGCTGGGCAGAGAGGATATGGTTGAACATCGCAGTCTCGTAAAAGTCGCCATACATGCCATCGTGCTTCACTCGGTTCAAATCCTCAGTAAGCTTCAGCATATTATAAGTATTGCACGACTCAGGACCATCGATGTCGTTGATATAGTCTATGCAATTTTCCTTGGTTGGGAAATGCTCACGACGACTGTTTCCACCCAAAGCCAGCGAGCGCTGACGTGTCACAATTTCCCAGAAATACTCGCTGGCATTATGATATTGCACATCATGAGCCAACTCAGCGATGCGCTGATAGCCGACAACCTTCGGAATCTGCGTATTGGCATGCATATTGTCAAGGCAGTCCTTGCCGTTTTTCAAAGGCACAAGCAACTGTCTGTGGGAGAAGCGGCGGGCACAATCCAGATATTTCTGCTCTCCGGTAATAGCGTATGCATCGGCAAGCACCTCGTTCATACCTCCATGCTCGTTACCCAGCATTTTCTCCATCTGTTCATCGCTCAAATCACGTGTTATATCAACTGCCCAATCGCAGAACTTCAGAAACAGATACTTTGCCTGTTCATTTCCGCAATAGAGCCATGCATCACGAAGACCTGCATACATCTTGTGAATATTATAGAAAGGAGCCCATGTTCCGAAGTAAGGTCCGAAATCGCCTTTACTGAAAGCCGTCCACATCTTGGCACTATTCGGAACACCACCTATATAGTTATGACACCAGGCTTCATGGCGCTGATTGTTGGCATCAAGCACCAGCTGGAGCTCGGATATCATATATTCCATGCGCTTTCGGCATTCCTCATTGCCTGTGGCCGCGTTGATGGCAAGAGCCGACAGATAATGTCCGCCCACATGTCCGTCCAGTCCATCCCAGTTGGGATAAGAAGGTTTGCGAGGCTGCAAGCCAGCCTCCTTGCGATAAGGGGCCAGCATGCGGTCGCAATCATATTTCAGGAGCACCTGCACGTTCAAGTCGCGAGCATGCTTCAATGGTCCGTCCAGAAGGGTGATGTCGCCCAGTGGGAACTCATCCTTATAAAGTTTATCTTGCGCCACAACACCCAAGGCAGGCGCAATACTCAGCAGAGCTATCATTAGTTGTTTCTTCATAATTTGATATTATTTTAAATTCTTAATAAAAGTGTATATGTGGACAATTACATTTAGCTTATGGCTTTCAATGAAAAAACACTTCTTTTAATGTTCCTTCTTACTCCCCAAACTTCCACCAATCCAGGAAGAAGAGGTTCTGCTTCTGGATGTCGCCTCCCTTAAAGACGAAGTAGAGATCATGAACACCCTTTACCTTCTTCACCTGGGTAGAGAAGGTTTTGTATTCGTCCTTGGTGTTGCTGATATCCACCTTGCCGATGCACTGGCCGTTTACCCCATCAAGACGGATTTCTATGCAGCCGCCAAACATGTGGCAAGAGGCAGAAACCTCAAACTTACTTGCACCCTTCCTGAAGTCAACACCCTTCACGAGGATATACTTTCCCTCATCAACATTCGTAACCACCTGGTTCCATCTGTCCTTCTGCGCCCATTCGTTCTTAGGCTGCGTTTTCAATCCATAGCCCCAAGCCATCGTCTCAGCCTCAACCTGGCGATAAGGGTTGAACCATTCTATCTGCTCTAGCTTGCAGTCCTGGAAGTATGGCAACTCCTGGATGGTTCCGTCAGGATTGTAAGTCATTTCGGCCGCAGAAACAGAACGCTGCTCGGCATGACGCCCCGTCTTCAAACGGAAGATATCATAATTCAAGCCGAAGCAATAGCTCTTGCCCTTGTAGTCGATGATGCCCGGATGATTGCCACGAGTACGAGGCGTATGGTTCATGATATGTCCCTTATATTCCCATGGTCCGAGCGGATTCTTGCTCATCGCATAACCGATGCCCTCAGGACAGCAGGTAGAAGCATAAGCCAGATAATAATTGCCATTGCGCTTCCAGAACCAAGGACCTTCCTGATAATCCTGAATCTTCGGGAAGTGCATGATGGAATCGGAATAAGAAATCATATCCTCATTCAACTTTACTGCCTTCAATTCTGGATTTCCCCAATACATGTAAGCCTGATTATCATCATCTATCCATACAGTAGGGTCGATGTCAAACCAATCACCTTCCCATGCCAGAGGCTTTCCGATAGGATCCTTAAACGGTCCGTATGGATTATCAGCTACCAGCACTCCGATGCCATGACCATGGATAGGACAATACATATACCATTTGCCATTGCGCTCGATGACCTGCTCTGCCCAGGCACCATTCTCACCCTTGAACCACTTGAAGTCTTTCAATGAAGCCACGGCACCGCGGTCTTGCCAGTTTACCATATCCGTAGAGGTATAGAGCAGCCAATCTTTCATCAGGAACCCCTCAGCCCCATCCTCATCGTGTGTGGTATAGAGATAAACCGTATCGTTGTGCACATAAGGTGCAGGATCGGCCGTGTACTTGGTCTGGATGATTGGCAAGTTGATGTTCTGTGCTGTTGCTGCAGTTCCCATACCAGCCAAAAGCAGGGATAAAATCATTCTGAATCTAGTCATTTTATGATTTAAATTAATTATTAGTTGATTAAATTGTTGTTTGTGGATGCAAAGATAAGCAAAAAAGTAGAATTCTACTTTATCATAATTACCAAATACTTTATTTTATGTAACACTTACATCTGTACCTTTACTGCCTTTCCGACATATTCTACCCTCTTGCTTGCCAGCATAGGCTGATAGCCTGCACTGCTATCAGTACTCAACAAGAAAAATAAAACACGGACAAATTGCACTGAGCAGAGTGCAATTTCGTATTTAATTTGTATTTGCACCCATAAAAAACAATATGGATGCTCTATTGACAGATAATCCTTGATTACAGAAAAGATGCCCTCGCATTTTTTGCTAGGACATCTTTTCTGTTGCTACTCCCCAAACTTCCACCAATCCAGAAAGAAGAGGTTCTGCTACTAAAGGAACTATTTTACCCAATCCAATACAATCGTCTTATCTTCATCAATCATAAAGTTCATACCAATCTTTTCCACGGTTTTGCCTCTTAGGGCAAAAGCATCAGCATAATGCTTGTTGTTAATTTGGTCAAGAGCCTCTTGTGCTGACTTATTAAATTTCAGTTCTATCACATAGATGGTATCCTTTGTTTCCATCGTAATGTCTGTTCTTCCCCGGAAAGTATGCTGTTCCACCAATATACGGAAATTCGTAAGCAGGGCAAAGATGATATACATTGTCTGCTGATAATGCCCCTCATAATCGGTATTATCGCAATAAGGTACCGTCTCCCAGAACGTTTTCAATAGCTGAAGAGCACCATCCATGTTACCCTTATTGATAAGAGCCGACATCTTGGCCACGGTCGTATTGCACATTGCAGACTTTGTCGCCAAATAATGCGGCAACATACTGCGATACAAACCTATCCTCACCTCTTTGTTTGGCAGAGCCAAGGTATAGAGTTCCGTTTCCGGATCATAATTCTTGATAGTAATATAACCACTCTGATAAAGCAAAGGCATGATAGTAGTCATCGTCTCAGTGGCTGCATCGAAATCATCCTTTGATGCATCCATCTGTTCACCCAGGTCAATCGGTGTAAAGTCATATTTCCGCATCATATTAAGGAGATAGGTAGGAGTGCCTGAGCCAAACCAATAGGAATCAACCTTTCGCTTTGAAAAGCAAGTGAGCAAGCTGTATGGATTGAATATGTCAGAAGAAGGCCAAGCGAAATGATAGCCATCATAATTTTCCTTCAACTTTTCCAAAGTTTTATCATACGACAAGCCCAACACATCTGCCATCTGCTGAATATCTTCATGCATTTCTGTCACAAGTTCCTCCTTGGTAATGCCGCAAATGCCAGCATATTCTGTATCCATACTCACATTAGTAATATTATTGAGTTCACTGAATATACTAAGTTGCGAGAACTTGGTGATGCCTGTTAAGAAGACGAAACGCAGCATACGGTCGCTATCCTTTAGGGGACTATAGAAATTGCGCATCACCTCTCTCAATATATCCAAGCTAGTATCTTCATGCACCACATCAAGCAAAGGAGCATCGTATTCATCGATGAGCACAACGACCTTCTGCCCAGTCTGTTCATATACTGTTTCTATTAAATTAAGCATACGGACATTCGGGTCGGGAGAATCCTTTATAACTCCAAACTTTTTCTCATTTTTCTCTAATATATACAAGAGATAGCGCACTAATTGGTCTTTCTCCATGTGCTTACCACCAGCCAAGCTAAAGTGAAGCACAGGATATTTCGTCCACTCCTTCTCCAGTTTTTCAATAGCAAGTCCCTTAAAGAGTTCCTTCTTTCCCTCGAAATAGCTCTGCATAGTAGAGACTAGGAGTGACTTTCCGAAACGACGTGGACGACTCAAGAAGAAATACTTTCCACTCGTATGAGTCATACGATAGATGTACTCCGTCTTATCTACATAGAGAAAGTCCTCCTCTCGAATCTCAGAGAAGGTCTGCATGCCTATTGGATATAACTTCGTTGCCATATTATCAACTATTTACTATTTACGTTGGCAAAGATAAGCAAAAATCCCGAAACCGCCAAGCGATTTCGGGATTTATTATGTATTGAACTGTGTACCCAATACCTTGAAGGGAATTTTATCACTCTATCAAAAAGTTTATATGATGTAATCGGTGGTGCCTTTTTCTTATTATTTTATTTTCTGTGTTTAACTAAAAATAAAAGGATAAGAAAAAGACATCTATCTGATAATCAAATTATTGCAAATCTATTAACAAAAATTCATTTTTCGATTATTTTTTTATTAGCCATCAGATTAAATAGTATCTGCAATCTACGCGAGCGCCTTTCTTCGCTATTTCGGTTCCGACCATAGAATAAACTATCTTGCGAATTTCTTTGAGCTCAACATCAGGAATTCTACTTGCTATTTCAGAAATTTTGCTCATCGGATATCTGTGTAAGTCCTCTTTGATAAGGGCTTTCAGAACATATGGCTCTATAGTTCTTAGCGTTGTGACAATATTGGATTTTGCATTCGTTAATAGTGTAGGGTTGATTTGATAGTATGCCCCTTTTGTCGCACCACTTTTTGTTATTAAGTGATTCTTATCCAAATTGTCCACATAGCTTCTAAGTCGTTCTTCCGCAGTGAGTTGAAGAGTCTTAGACAAGTCTGTTGTCGCAATGCGTTTCTCTCTGGCTATGATGCCGAAAGCTATCTTGTTCTTTTGAGAAAGCTGATAATTATGGTCAACATAATCCATCAGGCGAACAACTTCTTTATCAGAAATCTCTGCACTTTGATATACTGTGACAGTGTTGAATGTTGATTCTATCTCAGGTTGTTTCTTCGCTTCAACGGCATCCAACTCATAAATCAAGTCATAGCCAGAGCCCTCACCTTCCATCAATCCAAGTGCGGTCAGTATCTCTATCATATTCGGATTACGTCTGTGCTTGGTATGAAGGATGTTGTCTTTGGTTACACCCAAAGGGAGACCACCAGGATTGGAGATGCTGATATAACCTGGATATACCTTGATTGTGATGTCGTTAGAGATGGTTCTTGAACTATGAGCCAAACTGTTAACAAGCAACTCTCTGATTAAGTTCTCGTTATAATAGCGTACTGTCTTACGGAAGAGTCCATTAGGCATCTCATAGCTATAGGTCAACTCTACAGCCTTATCCATAATATCTTCCAAAAGTTCTTTCGGATTACGTGTGTTGTCACGCCATTCCAATTTGTTGGTCTTGTTCTCCAAGTCATCATATACGATATATTGCACAGTGATAGGATAGCAAATGCGGCTACGCTGTTTGGCTGTACCAATCCATAAGACACCAAGATTGGTCATCTTGTTGCCGTCAAGAAGGTGGTACTGTTCGCCAATTTCCGTATCGTCGAGCTGCTTGATATGCTGCTTCACTCTATCTGATTGGCGTATATCATTAGCGAATTTAGAGAGATTCGTCTTATTCTCATCTTCCAACTCAAACTGCGTTGGTACAAGTTCCCATTGAAAAGCTCCTTTCTCTTCTCCTACACGTTGGATATCCTCACTACGCACAGGCTCGCATTTGTCTGCGACACGGATGTACATTTTGCCATCAGAAGTGGTGGCATATGAATGGAGTGAAGGGAATACTGTGATGGCAAAGTACTGGCTGCCAGTTTCGTCAGCACATACGTCGCCTACAGCAAGACCTACATTGAAACAGAGTCCACGCAATCTTGTAACGGCACTATTTGCCTCTTCTTGCGGTATGACTTGATTGGGAGCAGGCTTCTTTGTCTTGTCCTCCACGCCAATCATAATCTGTCCTCCTTGCGCATTGGCTAAAGCTACACAAGTAGTAGAGAGTTCCTTGAATCCTTTCTCTCCTGTTCGAATCTTTTGCAGACTCTTGTATTCTATCTTTTGTTGCTCTGTATTCATGTTTACTTGTTAATCTTTAAACAGCTACAAAGATAAGCAAAAATCCCGAAATCGCCAAGCGATTTCGGGATTTATTTATTCTGTATTCAACTGTGTACCCAATACCTTGAAGGGAGTTTTATCAGTATTCTTACTATCTGTTCAGCTCCTTGATGATTTTCTCCAGATTGTCAAGCTGCCAGGCATCCACTTTCACATCTACCAGATTTCCTTCCTTGTCGAAGAGGCGATAGGATGGGAAGGAGCGAATGTTGAGATAGTTCTCGATGGCACTCTGCTGAGCCGCTGGCAAATTGTAGTGGGCGATATTGTCGCCAACCAGATTATTCAGTTTGATGAGATTTTTCCATGACTCTTCAGGACTGTTGCTTGCCATGTAAAGATATACCACATCGTATGGTGTCAGGCGTTCGAACTCTTCCTTCGAATGGGCAAGAGCCATCTTGCAAGGGGCACACCAGGTTCCCCAGACATCCAGCAATACAAGCTTTCCCTTATAAGGCTCCAATATATGGCGAAGAAGCTTCTCCCCATCGCTCATATCCTGCGGAGCTGTCTTGATACTGGCAGTAATGTCCCTGTTCTGCAAAGACAGGTACTTACGGTGTTCTGCCAATACTTTTTCCCTGATAACTTCAGAACTGATGCTGTGTTCAGCCAGGTCAAGTCCATAACTATTGAGTGGCATGGCAAGTCGTTCCAACATCTCAAGAAAGGCTTTGGAGATGATGACATCTTTCTGCTGCTGGCTGCACCCCATGTTATCAGCTATATGCTGGGCATAATATACATCGAGGAGAGGAGTCTCATCCTTAAGCATCTTGGCAATATCTTCTCTTCCAATGATAGCCGTAGCGCGCTTGGCAAGGGCTGAGTTGGAAAAAGCATTTTCTATTTTCTCCTGCTCCCTGGCATCTGTCGTCTGATATTGCTTGATAGTCATGCTATCCAGATTCTTAGCCCATTGTTCCACCGTAGCAATTTCTGAATCGGTTATCGCAATATCCCCCTGAGCCTTGTGCTTTCTCAACAGTTCCGGATAATAATTGGTGAATAAGAATCCATAGGTCTTCCCCATGGGTGTACTGTACTTTAATCTTACTTCCTGGAAGATGAGATCTTTAGTCAGCGCATTATAGTCACGAAACTGAGTATAAGGCTGCGGAATCTCCTTCCATATTTTTTCCACTTGGCTCACATATTCCTGAGGGAAAACATAGTCTTTCACGTGATATGCTCCTTGCAAGATATCCGAAGCATAAGTGCAGAGAAGGTATTGAGCCGCATACTCCTGATAACATCTGGAAATAGATGCCGATTTTTCTATCTGTTTCCGTAAGTTCCCTTCAGCCTCCTTATATCTGGATTCAATAATCTGCATCATCTCCTGGGCTGGAACCTTATTTTCATACTTACCTGGATATTCTGCGTCAATCAATGGGAAAGGATGTGCTAGCAGTTCGTTTTGCAAGCGGCATTTTTTGCCCATGAAGATGGAATGTCCTGCCTTGAAGTCATAGAGCAGATAATAGGTCTCTCCTGGCTCCAATACAGTGTTGACATAAGTATGTTTCCAGTCCATGAAAACCTCGGTAGAGTTGATGAGAGGTACTTTGATTTCAAATCTGCCAAGAGAATCGAGCTTGCTGTAATTGCTAACTCCTGCGAATGTGGAAAAGAGATCATAATACTCCACACTATACTCCTGCCCTCTATCCCAAAGTTCCTTAGGCATATTTCTGAGCCATCCCACAACAATAGCCGTATCGGGCTTGTTATGAGTATCCTTCAGACATGTGGTCTCATCTTTCTGCGGATAATCCGGAAGGATGGAAGTGGTAATGAGCGAATATTCGGCTTTCTTGCCGTTGATGCTCATCGTGCGCTTGCCATGTTGAGACTTGTCGATGTTGACAGCCAGGTCGCTCTTGCCATCGGTAAGGATGAAAGAGTACTTGTCGCCCTTCTGATTCTTCTGCTTGTATTGCCAGTAACGGCAGTCGTAGATGGCGAAATCTTCATAGAATCCTATCTCCCAATCGCCGGTCGCATCGTTTCGCCAAAGCGAGGAGAAGAGCTGTTTGATACGGGTATCGATGCTCTCGATGCCAAATATCTTGAAGTTCTTTTTGCCGTCACCTTCCAGGAAGTCAAACTTTCGGGTCTTCTTGGGGAGCGGTGCGAAGTGGAAGACCACATCCTCCCTGCCAGAGCCAGGCATATAGTGTTCCTCGTCAAGTTTCAGTCCATCACAGCTCTTGACGAGATATTTCTTGCCATCAGCAAGGAGATAGGTTTCCTTCACAAACTTTACCCAATAGTGTGGGCGAAAAGTGATGTGCATGAACACTCGTGTTTCATCATCTGCGAATTCCACACGATAGATGTTGAGCTGAGAATGACGAGGATCATTAAATAGCTGGTTCGATTCAGCTACTGGCTGTTCCCAGACAATAGGTTTCTTGCCATTCCCTGCCCAGCAAGTACAGAGACAGAGAGCAGCGATAAGTGCACAAAGGATTCTTTTCATAAATTCGATAATTATATTTGATTGATATTGATGCTGCAAATATACGAAAGAATAATCATAATGACTTTATCTGAAGTATCAAAAACTTTATTCTGTATATAGAAAAGAATCCTTTATTGCAAATTCTTGTGTAATTTCATAAAATTGCACTCTACTCAGTGCATTTTTCTACTGTTTATCATTCAAGAAATAAATCGGTGAACGGGGAGTACCATCTTTTACCAACAAACCTTTGTCAATGAAGTGGTCTATCCACTTTTGTGCCATGTGGCGAGACAGTCCAAACTTCATTCGCATGAGACTAATGGTGAGATAGCGGTTCTCCTGGAAAAATTCCTGTAATACAGTCCAAAGTTTCTTTTCAGTAAAGACGTTGGAGCGGCCGGTATACTCTGAACGTACGAAATGGACTCTTTTTTCTATTTCCCGTAAGAGACCGCCCACTGGCCGGAAATTGATACCACGCAATCGAACTTCCTTTCCCGTAACCTTCTTATCAGGCTTATCCTCTGGCATTTCCAGATTTACAGCAAGCGAAAAATATCCCAGTTGAGGAACATAAACCCTTCGCCCCATCGAAAACTCACTAACAACAATGTCATGAAGTTCCGTGAACACTGCTGCTACATCACCCTTGGTGAGTGTACATCTTTGCTGGATGGTGGCTTCCAGTTCGCTAGCCGTCATCGCCTCATGCTGTTTCAATCGAACGTATTTACGTTCTTCACCACTACCCTCAGCATTGGTAATGGTATAAACATCATACTTTAAGTCCATAGTTGCTCTGTTTAATAATCCATTGCAAATATATGAAATAATCACAGAAGGTGTATCTAACGACCTGAAGAATTAGATTTATTTAATAGTTGGCGGCTGCCAGCAAGGTTGCTGGCATATGGCAGCAACCTTGTCGGCATATGGCAGCAACATTGCTGGCAGCTGCCGGCAACCACACGAAACAGTATTTAAGAGGTAAATAATACAGGTTTCTAAGACCATTAAAATAACTTATCAAAAGCTACATTCAACGCTATCCATGATATGTAACCACTTTATTATATCAGAATGAGAAATGGAGAAAAGTTATTGATATATGAGACAAAGCACGTATGGGAATCTTTTCATAACTTTGCAAACAGAACAGAAGATGAAAATCAATCTAATAATTTAATTAAATATAAACTATGAAGAGATTATCAATCTTAGCATCGATGCTCGCGATGGCGTGCCTGCCGATGATGGCACAGAAAACGGGCAGTAAGGTTCAGGAAAAGCCTGATCCTAATTTTCAGATTTATCTCTGCTTCGGACAGTCGAACATGGAAGGAAATGCGGCTATCGAAGACATCGACCGAACGGGCGTGAATCCGAGATTCCAGGCTATGTATGCCGTGGATGATGAAAAGGCGGGATGGAAGAAGGGACAATGGCACACCGCTGTGCCACCACAGGCAAGACCCTCTACCGGACTGACGCCTGTTGACTATTTCGGAAGAAAGATGGTGGATAATCTGCCAGACAGCATCAAGGTGGGAACCATCACCGTGGCAGTAGGCGGAGCTAGTATCGACCTCTTCGATAAGCGTACCTATAAGGCTTATCTCAAGAAACAACCCGACTGGATGAAGAACTTTGCATCCCAGTATAACGGAAATCCATACGCCCGACTGATAGAACTGGCTAAAATAGCCAAGAAGCAGGGTGTTATCAAGGGCATCCTCCTGCATCAGGGCGAAACCAACAACGGCGATGCCAACTGGCCTAACCGTGTAAAGACTGTTTATAACGACATTCTTAAGGATCTGAATCTGAAGGCAGAAGACGTTCCTCTGCTCGTAGGCGAAACCGTACAGAAGGATATGGGCGGAAAATGCTGGGCACATATCGCCATCGTTGATGATATTGCCAAGACCATCCCTACAGCCCACGTCATTTCATCGAAGGGCTGTCCGCAACGTGGCGATGGTCTCCACTTCATCGCAGAAAGCTACCGCACCATGGGCAAGCGCTATGCAAACATGATGCTCGCCCTGCTGGGAATCATTCCAGACAGTAACTATCCGCGTGTAGATAAAGACCGCAGAGCTTATGTAAAGCTCCATGCTCCAGAGGCAAAGAAAGTTATCTTCGACATCTGCGGCAAGCAATATGAGATGAAGAAAGACCTGGATGGCGACTGGTACGGCGTGAGCGATCCGCTGGTGGTAGGATTCCATTACTATTTTCTGAATGTAGACGGTGTGCAGGTGGTTGACCCTGCCAGCGAAACCTATTTCGGCTGCTGTCGTGAAGCAGGCGGTCTGGAAGTACCAGAGGGAGCAGAAGGTAACTACTACCGTCCTCAGCAGGGCGTAGCCAAAGGTCAGGTTCGTTCAGTATCTTACTATGCAGCCTCCCAGAAGCAGTTCCGCCGTGCCATGGTTTATACACCAGCCGAATATGAAACCAACACCACCAAGCGCTATCCTGTACTCTATCTGCAGCATGGCATGGGCGAAGACGAGACAGGCTGGAGCAAGCAGGGAATGATGCAGCACATCATGGACAACCTGATAGCAGAAGGCAAGGCTGAACCTATGATTGTGGTCATGGAGAGTGGCGATGTGAAGAAGCCTTTCGTTGCCCGTCCGGGTAAGAATGTAGATGAAGAGCGCAACCACTATGGAGCGTCTTTCTATGATGTGATTATCAAGGATCTGATTCCGATGGTTGACAAGACATTCCGTACTTATACCGACCGCGAGCATCGTGCGATGGCAGGATTGTCATGGGGCGGTTGCCAGACATTCAATACGGTATTGCCTCACATGGACAAGTTCTCTGCTCTTGGAACCTTCAGCGGAGCACTCTTTGGCGTGGATGTAAAGACCTGTTTCAATGGAGTATTTGCTGATGCAGAGAAATACAACAAGGACATTCACTATATGTTTATGGGCTGCGGTTCGGAAGAGAACTTCGGTACCGAGAAGATGGCACAGCAGTTGAAGGAACTGGGCATCAAGCTCGATGTTTATGTATCACCAGGCACTCATCATGAGTGGCTCACCTGGCGCCGCTGCTTCAAGGAGTTTGTTCCTCATCTCTTTAAATGGTAAACAAACTATCAGACACTAATAAATCCCAGAACCGCCATTGCGAGCGGTTCTGGGATTTATTGTGTCATATGATATAGTTCTTTCCTTATTCTATCACGAGACCGCCGTTGCATGGGATGACGACGTCCAAGGTCTGCTTCTTGCCAAGCTTTACCTGCTTCTTTCTGCCCACGAGCTTGGCATCATCGCTATATACATTCACGATGGAACCAGCCTTGAGCATGTCGAGGGTGATGCGCTTTTTCAAAGGCTGTTTCTCAGCATTGACACCCACCACATACCACTTGTCGCCGTGGCGACGAGCCATGATGACATACTTGCCTGGATAACCATCGATGAAACGAGTATCGTCCCAAGTGGTAGGCACTTGCTTCATGAAGTCGATAGCCCATGCTGGGGCATCGGTCATATTGTTGGGAGCCAAGGCGAAATGCTGCACCGAACTCTGGAAGAGCACAGCGGTGGCAAGAGCAAAGACATCAGATGTAACACGATGCGTACCACTCTTGTTGTCGCCATTATAATACTTGTTGAGCGTGCTGCCGCCGAAATCCATGCTGCCCACGGCATTGCGCACGAAAGGATGGATACAAGCGTTCTTAGCCTCAGCATCGCACATAGCCTGAGAGAAGTGGAGGTTCTCACTAGCCAGTACCGCCTCGCTAGCCACATAGTTAGGATACATGCGCTCCCAACCACGAGGCAGGGTGCAACCATGGAAGATAACCTCGATGCCATAATCGTTGGCGTCGATGAGAATATCCTCATAGAGCTTCATCATCTCCTGCTTGTCTCCGCCGAAGAAGTCAACCTTGATGCCACGGATGCCGTTCTTCTGCATCCAAGCCATCGCCTCACGACGCTTCAAGGTATTGTCCATGATGCCACGAGGTCCTTGTGGGGCATCGTTCCAACATCCATTGGAGTTGTACCAGAGGAAGAGGTCTATGCCCTTCGACTTACCATACTTCGCCAGTTCCTCCATCTTCGGATAACCTATCTGTGTATCCCAGAGCGCATCCACCAAGACGGTCTGATAACTCATTGCCGCCGCGAAGTCGATGTATCGTTTCTGCTCATCGAAGTTGCACGACCAGTCCATGCCGATAATCCAACTCCAGGTTCCCTTGCCATACTCGTATTTCTTCGAAGCCTTGTACTTCTGACTTACCACATCGAAGGGAATAGTGGTCTCCACGATTGGCGCCAAGGTCTTGCCCACGGTGATGGTACGCCAAGGGGTTTCGCCAGGTAGATTCAAGGCAGGATTGGCAGAGCCTTGACCGTTCATTTCCTCCGGCATCGGGTTGGCAATCTGATAACAGCCATCCGCCTTTCCCATCAGTCGGCAAGCCACATAGCCGGCATCAGTACCGGTCTCTGAAAGCAACACCCATCCATTGTTGCCATTCTTGAAGAGGCACGGGAAGGTATAGCCGGTATGACTGAGCTTGGTGCCTACGGGCACATCGAGGTCGTAATTGGTCTCATAGCTTGGAGCGGTGCGGGCGAAACCCGTCATCGGATTCATCTGCGGACAGAGAAACGAGGTTGCTTCCTTCGGCATCTGATAAGAAGTTGCCTCCTGCTTTACCACCAGGCAACGGGTATCGCCCTGTGGATAGAGCTTGTAACGGAAGGCAACGTCGTTATCGCTTACCTGGAAGATGATGTCGTACACCTTCTTGCCATCCTTGGTGAAGGTCATCACCTGCTGGTTAGCATGATAATCCACGTGGCTTTTCTTGATGCGGTCTATCTGATAGCTATCGTTGACGGCTTTCACCTCCGAAACCTCGCTCATAGTCATGCCCTGAGTGAAGTCGCCGATGTTGGTATTTAAACCGAGGGCTGAGTTTTCCAAGAACACCTTGCCATCGAGGCTCACCTGATAAGTAGGCTTGCCATTGTTGTCGTTTACGGTTACTACCAACTTTCCATCGGGACTAGCCACCTGTTTTTCAAGGGCGCTTGCCGATGTCATCATCATCGCCAAGACGCCACAAATCAATATTCTCTTTTGCATAACTTACTTTCTATATACTTTTAATACTTGTCCATTTTCCGTGCAGAGGAATACCAAACCTTTGGAACGATTATCTACGATTTTTCCTGCTGCGTTTACCACTCTTCTGACCTTTGCCTCCTGATTTTTTTTTGCCACAGACTTTACATACGTGGTTCCATAAGCAGGGGTATCTAGTGAATAGCGACGAAGGAAGTTCCAAATGACATCGCTCTCATTGAAATTCTCAGTATTCTTATACTCATGACCATAGCCATCAAGAGAATAGAAGTCAAACTCATATCCACCTTCCAGTGGTTTGTAATGCCGGCGAGTATAGACACCAGGCTTTTCGGTTACTTCTGGCTCAGGGTTGGCACCAATAACCTTCACCCAGTTATTGATAAGCGGTTGCAGGTTGTTATAAGCTACAAAGCCATCGTTCTTGCCATGTATATGAAGGATAGGCACACGGCGCTTGCAAGTATATACAGGTTTGTACTCGTTCAAACGATAACCGCTAGCAGAGGCAAAGGCGGCGAAGATGTCGCTAGCCACATTAATGCAGTGATAGGTCATCATGCCACCGAGCGAGAAGCCACAGAGATACACTCGTTTGCGGTCGATGTCATAATGCTGACTCATATAGTCGATGATTTTCTTGAAGAACTCCACATCGTCATCGGTCATGCCATTGGCATCCCAACCAGTATTGTTTCCACCTCCCAACTCTGGTCGAACCAATCCATCAGGACAAGCCACGATGAAGCGGGCAGTATCAGCCTGCACCTCGAAGTGAGTGCAGTTAGCCATTGCCATTCCATCTCCCCATCTGCCATGAAGGGCGATAAGAAGAGGACGATTCTTCTCTATGTTCTGAGGAACATAGACCGGACAGTTGCGCTTTACCCCATTCACATCTATATTGATAGGGAAACCTCCATACTGTGCAAAACTCTTGGTTGCCACAAAGAGCAACACGATTAATAGTCGTAAGATTTTTTTCATTATTATCTAGCTTTATTTTGTTGATTTTTATTAGTCTGGCACCGAAGTTGCCTTATATCTTTTGGTTGCGACAACCATCCAAGCCGATGCGATTGAAATGCACGGCATCCTTCACAAACTCTGGGATATTAAACGACTTGAGACAGCGATCGTAGAAGTCGGTTTCCTTTTGTGGAAGGAGGAAGGGCTTGGAAGCCTTGCCATTCTCATCTATATGACAGATGTAAGGCATCGTGTAGAGACCGTTCAGTCGGCGAGAGCCAAAGACTAGCCATCTGCCGTTGCTGCTCCAGGAGTGATAACTTTCGGTGTCCGGGCTGTTGGCTGCCGTGAGCGGATGCGTCTCCCGAGTCTTCAGGTTGATGATATAGAGGTCAGCCTCATGGTGCCAAATAGGGAAACAACCATAGTCGGCAACCGTCACCACCATCCACTTGCCATCTGGCGACACACGTGGCATCACGGCGCTCTTGCCTGTCAGGTGGGCAGAGAAAAGCGTATCTACCTGGTTGCCAAAGCTCTTCTTCTCGGCATCGAAGGCGATGGAGCAAATGCTATACTTCACGTCTTTATAGCAACGGAGCATCTCCACACTGTCTGCCGAGCAGAAATAGAGAGTCTTGCCATCTGGAGAGAAACAAGGATAGGTCTCAAAATGTTCCTTCGAGGACAAGAGAGGAGAGGTAATGATTTGGCTAGAAGCCTCATCAATATCCGAAACTACAACTATATCAGATGATTGGTCATATACCTCAATGCGATTTTTATCAGATGAGTGGAAACTTTGATGGGTATCATTGGTGGAAAAGGCGATAAACCTCCCCGACGGATGCCAAGAAGGATAAACCAGCGACTTGATACGATTCGCATCAAATTTCATTTTTTCCAATTCATCTCCTTCATGCTTAGTAACATACGTTCCACCCATATCTCCACCACGCAAATGAAGCATGGTGTATTTTGGGTTTTGTTGCATAAATGAATGGCAGTTCATACAGTTATTGCCCGTCTGCGAGTTTTCGATGATAGGTGTTTGCTCGTAGCTAGATAGCTGGCGTTGGTAGATGCCCATCTTATACCACTTCTCATAACCAGGCTCGATGAGGCGATAGGCGAGATAAGAGTCGATAAAGTCTTTCGATACCTCGACACGGAATGGTTTGTAGGCACCCCCCACCCCATTTCTCTCCACGATGACCTGCACCGAGAGTTGGTGGGCATCCTTCACCAACTCTCTCCAGTCCTTGGCATCCATGCAGATGTCATTGCCATCGGCTTCCACCTCTACGACTTTTCCACCATCTGTGGAAAACTTGGCAGCCACCACTTCTCCAACCTCTTTCTCTACTCGGAAATGGAGCGGAGCGATATTTTGGGGTATCGTCACCTCCTGATAGTCGGGGAAGATATGGGGCGTGGTAGCCAACTGCTTGGTTACCTCTACCCGATGAGAACAGGAAAAGAGAAGACAAGCCAAGAATGTGAGGCAACTCAGCTTACTTATATATGATGTATATAACTTTTTCATTTCTCAAAAATTATAAAATGGGTTCTATACTTTCTGTGGCTTGATACTCAAAAGTCTTCATCGCCTTTTCAAACGAGGCAGGGATACGAGGCATCGCCTTGGTACCCTTGTACTTTTTCATCAGCCTTAGGAACTTACCCTGCTGGTTGGATACGATGTACATGACTCCAAGATATTCCAACGAGGCTCGATGCTCAGGACAAGCTTCCACGATGCGTTCCAAATCATGGTCGAAGCCATCACGCCCCATCAAGCAATCACCCTTGAAGATACACTTGCGTTTCAAGCCAAGCACCGGGTCGCGACGTACAGCTGCATCATTGTATAGGAATTTGCGGCGTTCCCTTGCCCAATCCCGATAAGCCAGTGTTCGCTCTAACTTATGGATATACTTCTCGGCTACGGCGTAGGCTCCATTCTCTAGATTGGTGACCACCAGTCGCTGCCAGAGATAAGGACTCTTATTGTCGATGCACTCCTGCGACTCGAAGGCGCAGAGTTGAGACATATTCACATACCCCATGGCATAAAAGACGTCCGTCAAGAGCATCGTCACTTGCAAGGAATTCATGTCCGTTGTCATGATGCTGTTCATGCCACTTTGCTCATACATCAGAAACTTCTCTCCCAACTCCCCCTTCTCGGCGAGCGCCATGTTGCGACATAATTGGAAAGTCACATTTCCCTTGCTTCCTCGGCTATGGCTGCGACTGATGATTTCATCCCATTGCTGATGGCGAACATAATAGTATATTTTCTCCATATATTGGTCTTTCGCCGAATAGCTAGTGGCGAAAAGGGCTGCCGATGCACCGACAACCACGATTAGCTGAAGGCCTAAGTCTAAAGCCATCCGCTTCCTCGTTAGCTGGGAAGCGGAAGCAGTGCCAGACTGTGCCTTGTAAAATTTCAATTGTCTTAAGAAGATTTGGAGCAAGAAGACGACGGCAGCTGTTGCCCATGGCAAGTAAATCAGCGCCGTCTCTTCATTTCCCTCACGAACCAAGTTGTCTTTTCTGACAACACATAAAAGTAAAACTATAGCTAAACATTTCAATATCTTATGGGCACGACACACCATCGCCACGAGGAGCATCGCACACACGAAAGTAACGCTACCCGACAAGAGACTACCATTGCTGGAAGTCAAGGTCAGGAGCATAGACACCGCCGTAATGCATCCCAAGTATCGGGGAGCACCTTTTACAAACTGGCTCTGAGCCCATGCCACGAGCGTCATCAACCCGCCAAAGATGACGGGTCCCAACCCATAGCAAAAGAACTGCTGCAGGAACTCAGCCACGAGCACAGTGATGCCTCCTGGTTTGCACAAGGTTTGCCAAGCCAGGTCGCCCTCATAATAGAAGGTAGACCACTGCTCCATATAGTAGAAGTGGTAACTAGTGGCAGAATGGCAGATACAGCCCATTATGAGCCATATCGCCATCCATATCATAACATTAACTTTCATTACTTAACCATTACTTAACAAAGGAATAAGCTTTCTCGGTACCATCCTCATAGCGGGTCTTCACGATGTTCAAGCCCTTCTGGGGTGCCGACAGTTTCACACCTGCCACATTGTAGAACTGGCGAGAAACGATGCGCTTGGTCTTCGCCTCCACTTGCTCGATGGCAGTCAGATTGTTGAAGACATTCTCATCAATATTCTCCTCGGTCGAGAACCAGTCCACATCCACATAACCACCATTCTGCCGAGTGGCATAGTTGAAGATGGCAAATCGGTTGCCTGTAAATATCTTGAGAGTATATCGCATCTCCGTATCTTGACGAGAATCCATCCAGTTCTTGCCATCCCAGCTGAGATAGAACTTCACCTTATTGGTATTGAAGTTGGCTACGGCACGGAGATAAATCTTGTCGTTATGCGATGCGGTAGTGGTGCCGAACACTTTGTAGTGTTCCGTATCATCCACGTTACCCTGCCAGTCTGCCTTTGGCTCCCACCAAGGGGCACGATAAGTAACCACTTTTTTCTGACCATCGATTACTCTCACACCGATATAGGCGTATGGGTCTTGGAATACACAGAGACCTGCCACATCGCCTTCTTTCATATGGGATACGTCCAAGCAGATGGTACCGTAAGTATCTGTAGAGGTTGAGGCACCCTCCTTGTCATAACCAAACATACGTTGGGTGAGGGTATTTCGAGCCTGTAGGAAGGCATTGAGTTTGGTGTCGTCACTCTCGTCGACGATACCCGTAGTGTGCAAACGCAGGTGTCCAGGGTTCTCGGTCAATGACCAAGCAGTATTGTCTGGGTTGTGGTTCCACTCCCACTGCATGCCGAGTTTCTCGTCATTGAATCCATCGTTGGTTGGCAAGTAAGTTCTAGGGTATTCCTTGCCCACGTTCGGTTTCTTATACGACTTGCCATCCTTGCTCACATCGATGCCATTCTTGCCGATAATAGGCCATCCATCTTTCCATACCACAGGCTCCAGATATGGGATACGACCGATTGTACCGGCATCCTTGAAGAGGATGGTCCACCACTCACCTGTCTGCGTTACTACCAATCCACCTTGATGGATGTTCTGCTTTTCGAAGAGTCTGCCCTCATGTTCCTCATAAGGACCGAAAGGATTCTTAGAACGGAAGATGGTCTGGCTGCGATCGTAACCTCCTCCATAGGTGGCATAGATATAATAATAATCACCAATATGATACATGTGACTGCCCTCCAAACCAGCGTCTGGCTTGTTGATGACCTGCTTATTGCTGCTGATAGCATTGAAGTTTTCATCCAGTTCCGTCACACGGATGTCATTGATGCCAGCCACAACAAATCGACGACCAGTAGCCTCATCAAACAAGAGTCCAGAGTCGTAGTAGAAACCATTTACCTTTTGCATCTTCCACTCCCCCTCAGGGTCGGTAGCGGTCAAGAGGAAGTCTCCACCATCGGCAAACTTGTCGTGATTGAACGCAATGAAGTGGAGATAGAACTTACCCTTGTAATATTTGAGGCTTGGTGCCCACTGACCCTTGGAATACTGATTGTAACCATTCTGGAGATTGAACGGCTGGGAGTCGGCAATCTGCTGAAGCGGATTGGCACAATACTCCCAATTCACCAAGTCATGCGACTTGAGAATGGTAGCACCAGGAAAGTAGAACATCGTGGTAGATACATAATAATAGGTATCGCCCACACGGATGATGTCAGGATCAGGAAAATCAGCATTGATGACAGGATTGGTATAGGTACCGTCACCATTGTCGGCACACCATTGCTTGGTGAAGTTCTGAGCATTCACTTGCTGCATGGCAGCCATCAAACCGAGTATGATAAACAATTTCTTCATATTGCGAAATATTAAATTTTATATTGTTGCTGCAAAGATAACTGAAATAGCTGAAACCAACTTTGGCTAATGTAACAAATACTTTATGAAAATTAAGAAATCTATGAATATCAGGTAGATAGGAGTATAAATTTCAAAAAAGGCAAGAAACTCCCCTGGTAAAGACAAGAGGAGTTTCCCGAAATATAATCTAACTAAAACAAATGATAAATATTTTATCTAATGACAACTTTCTTACCATTGTGGATAAAAATACCCTTGGCAGGCTTGTTGGTCTTCATACCTTGGAGGGTATAGTAAGCACCATCCTGCAGGTTGGCTTTCACCATAGTCTGATTAATACCCGTTGAAGGAGACTGTCCCTCTATAATAGAAAGAATATTACCACCGGTCTTGCTCCAACCCTTGGTTGTGCGCTCAGAGAAGTCACCATTCTCTATCAAATTTTCATCAGTACCATCTTTCACCAATCGAACATTGTCGATACGTAGGTCGCCAGCTGCGGTTCCCATTACCCACTCGAACTTATCCAATGTAAAGTTGGCATTAAACTTCCAAGTCAAAGTTGTCCATTCTGAAGAAAGTTTGAGGTCTTCGCAATACTGAACATCCTTTGAAGATCCCCAATCTGTCTTATTAGGACTTGCATCCCAGATAGGCCAGAAAGCTATACCATTCTCCAAGTCTGCATCAGCCTTTACATCCATTGTCAAGGTATAATCAGCTCCCTGTTCCAAAGCCTTAGGTAAAATATAGCTCAACTTTTTGTCCCATTTGTTGGCTGAAGGAGAAGCACCTAAATCGAAATTCATATAGCCGCCAGAGAAAGTGCCTTCATAATGGCAAATCTTAACAGACTTAATCTGAACGGTTCCTACGAACTTACCCATCTGGCAAACAACGAAACCATTATCTTGGGTGGCTGAGAAAGGAACAGAATACTCTTTCCATTCCTTTGTGAAGTTTAAACCACAATCTACGGTACCACTCCAAGTACCTACGCCAAAGAAGGCATAGCCTGCATCAGTTCCCTTGATGGTAATCTTCAACACATAGTCATTACCAGACTTCAGAGGAAGTCCATCAACTATATGAAACTGGAATTTCCAGTTGTCCATTTCCGTGTTATTTACAGCCGTAAGACCTCCTACGGCATCCACGGAAAGATTAGGCTTTGCCTCCTCAGAAGCCCAGAAATTATCCGAAGTCTGTTCTGTCCAATCATAACTGAAGTCTTCAACTTCCTTAGACTCTGCACTTGCAGTGATGCTTGTCATGGCAAGCATCACTGCGATTAAATAAGTAGAAATTTTCATGTTGTTATTATTTAATTTGTTAATATTACGAGGAGGCATAGCATTTGCTATGCCCTCTCCTTAATTAAATCCACCGAAAGGATGATTAGTTATCCCAAACAGAATAGTTGCCGAAAGAACGAGAGTGGAAGTCTGCATCATTTGCCACTTCATCATTTCCTAAATATATTTTTTTTAATAGATAGAAGAAGGAATATGAAGTTTAGGTATTTGGCTTTGTCTCACGACAAAGCCAAATGAAATAATGACTTATATCATTATGATTAATCTATTATGATTAAAACCTAAAACTTCATGTGCCTTTTTATATAATCCCTTCCTAGATAGCTAGGAAAGGATTCTTGTTATTTTGTAATTGCACTACTTGGGTCGCCTGGTACGCTAGACTTCTTCAAGCCCTCTGCAAAGCCACCATAAGCTCGCTTACGGTCGTAGTTCAAAGTCCAGAGACCTACAGGCTCACCCTTTCTCCAACCAGAATTTTCAGGAGCATCGGTGATACACCACTGGGTGATACCATAGCGCTGAGCTGCAGGGATAATCTCGAAGTACTTCTCAACGATAAACTGATAGAAGTCAGCCATCTGCTTCTGCTGAGCATCTGTCATGTTCTTCGTTGGAACAGCATTACCGTTCTTATCAACGTAGCCCATATCAAGTTCAGATACCTTGCAAAGTTTACCGGTAGAAGCCATCAACTGATACATCTTGACGATGTGATCCTCACGGCTCTTCTGTGTAGCAGGGTCCTCAGAGTAAGCGACGTGCATCTGGCTAGCGATACCATCAATCTTGGTTACGCCATCAGCCTCCCAACGCTTGATCCACTCAATCAAAGACTTCATCTTCCAATTATCATCCCAGAAAGACTCCAGGTTGTAATCATTGATGAAGAGCTTCAACTTAGCAGGGTCGCCATTGTGCTCGGCGAAGTGCTTACGAGCAGAAGCTACAGCAGAACGAACATAATCCAAATCGCCCATGTAATCCTGCCAATAGAAGTTGTTCTTTGCATCATCTTTACTTACAGTACCACGAGTAGCAGACTGAAGGTCGAGAATGCCATCACCATCCTTATCTGTACCAGAGATAGCCTCATTGACAACATCCCAAGAAGTAACCTTGCCATCGCAAGCCTCCATCATACCATTGATCCATGTATCCAAAGCATTAGTGATAGTTTCCTTCGGACTCGGAGCATCAGGATCTACAACAGGATCTGGATCATCTTCTCTGGCCATCGTCAACTTAAGCCAACTAGGAAAACTCCAGCCTTCTGTATTATCATCAAAGCTTCCATTATCAATAAAGTTATTGCCATCGGCATCAAGCAATTGAACATCATCGAACCAAAGATCTCCACCAAATTTTCCAAAAACGAACTGAAGCTGATTTATATCATGATCTCCATTAGTCTTAAAGGTTGATTTTATTTGAGTCCATGCCGTTGTTGCATCTACTGATGGAGTTGGCCAATATTGCGCTCCACCGTCAAACAAAGGCCAGCAAGTTATCTTAAAAGCAGAACTAGCTTTTACTTTCATAACTAAAGTATAGTCAGTATTTCTTTTCAAGAAATCAGTTAATGCCACCGTAACAGACCAATCCCAATCATTAGCCTTAGGTTCTGGAGTATTTATATGGAGAACATAATTTTTCTTGCTACCTGCAACCAGCCCCTTCAGATAACCATTCTGCTGCTGAGAATGCCAAGCCAAAGTATGACCAAAGACAGTCATATTATTGACTGTTGCTGCTTCCACAAATTTTTTGACTAGAGAGAAGTCCATAGTTCCATCTGATTTCACACAGGAACCATACTTCATGGCATTACCTGCAGACATCTCATCGAAATTGGTGTTAGCCAGGCGACAATCAATCTTACCATCCACATAGTTCTGGGCACCGACACCAATAGCCAACTTAAAGTCTGGGCTGACGGTGCGGTCCACGTAAGACTTCAATGGAGCATAATCGTTCAGATATTGCAGCGCCTTAATACTATCGGTATATTCGTAGGCATTACTATCTGGAGCCAAGTCGCCATCTGCACAGCCCGTCATACAGAGGGCTGCCGCAGATAAAGCGATACTATAGAATATTTTCTTGTTCATAATTGAATTCATTATTTGTTATAGGTTACGTCAAAGCTCTCTAAATATTCCTGATGATCACGGAATACCAAGATGTCATGACAAGTGTACTTCTTGACATGCTGCACGCCCTTGTCTGAATAAGTGAAGGTCAACACGTAGTCAAGTGTAATTTGGTCACGGTCTTTGTCACCCCATGCTTTCTTGGCAGCATGCTGTTCCCACTTACCTGTTCCAGAAACGGTATAAGTCCAGGTGGCATTGGTGCTAGACTTTGGTACGCTCATAGCATCGGTATTGGCTGCACTTACCACGATGTTACCCTGATTGTCGAAGTCAAGCTTCAAGGTAGAGGTCAAGGTTGCAGACGAAGCTTCTTCATTACCCTGACTGTTGATGGTGGTGATTGGAACCAATGTAGAAACATTGTAGTTTGAAGAAAGCAAGCCATTGCTAGTGAGATAGCGTATCTCGTTTCTCTCCAAATATTCCGCCTCACGCTTCACCTCAGAGGTTGTACCATCGAAGTCGATGTTATCTGTACCATGACTAATCCAAGCGCCATGATAAGGATTCTTATAAACAAGCGCCAAGAGTTGATAGTTCTTAGGAGCTACATCCCAATTGGATGCATTCTGCCAAACAGGATTTTCCACATTCTGCTTTTTCTGACCAACCAAGATAGAGTCACCGTCCAAAGCCTCAACGATGCGTACAGGCAGTACGTAGTTCAAGCTCAAAGCCTTAGGGTCTGCAAAGAAAGCATCTGTCAACTGAACCTCGATACCATCGTATGCCTTACCTGCAGGGATGGTAATGATGTCAGAAGGAAGTTGGTAGTATTCTGCTGGCATTGGAGTAACCTGATGACCATCGCTGAAAGCCAAACCATCGCAGAGGCTATTGTCTACTACGATTTTTACCTTGTGTTCCTTCTTCAAGTTTCTAGAGCCACCCAGCGTAACTTGCAATTTGAACTTGTGCTGGTTGTCCAATTCGTTTGGATACTCGCTCTCGCCAAGAACGATGGTGCGGACTGGAGTCTGCTTGCTGAAGCAGAGCGTCTGATAATCAAAGTCATCAAACTCTACGTCACCATTCTCGCAAGATGTTGCAAGCAACATTGCACAAGCAGCCATCATTGATAAAATTATCTTTTTCATTGTTACTTTGTTTTAAGTTTAATCAGATTACCAACCCTTGTTCTGCTGCAACTCAGAGAACTTCAATACCTCTGAATAAGGGATTGGTCCATAATACATATAATCCTTATAGTTACGAGTCTCCACCTCGATAGGAGTGTAGGTGTTATCGGCAGAGTTGATGCTCATACCCTTGGCTGTCTCGTTGAGAGGAGCCTTCCAACGACGGAGATCATAGAAACGGAAACCCTCGAAAGAGAGTTCGATACGACGCTCGTTGCGAATCAGCTCACGCATCTTGTCCTTGCTCTCAGCACACTCTTCCAAGTATGGGTCTTCCCCAAACTCGCCCAAGCCTGCACGCTCACGGATTGCCTTGATAACGTCATAAGCAGAGTAGCCATGACCACCCTTGCCCTTAGGTCCCCAAGCCTCGTTGGCTGCCTCTGCATAAGAGAGGAACATCTCGGTGAAGCGGATGCGAGCATTGTAGTGATACTGTGTTGTCTTCTTACTTGGATCCAGGTTGATGTCGCTACGCATCAGTTTACGAAGGTAGTAACCCGTGCGGGTAGACTTGCCTTCCAACTTATTGATAGCATCCTGGGTGGTTCCATCAGCCGCTGTCGTAATGGTCTTGTTCGCCACACCTTGGGTTGAGCCATTGGTTACGACATAGAGTGCCAAGCGAGGATCACGATCCACATAAGGATTGTCCTTATTGTAACCACTGCCTTCTGCTGTAATAGGCTCGCCATTTGCCATTGGGAAGGCATCTACGAAGTTCTGGGTAGGATTGATGCGACCATTTCCGTAAAGAGATGGAGGGAAGTTATCCTGCTCCAAGGTGTTTCTTTGACCACGTTCCTCACGCCACATAATCTCTGGCTTGCACTCACCATTCTCGATACCATCAATATCTTTGGTATTGCAGTACCAAGTATTTCCTGTTGGGTCAAGACCTGCAGGACCGCCAATGCGGTCGAGAACAGTAGCGAAGTTGTTGGCGGCAGTCTCGTAGGTTACTCCAGAACCATCTGCAAAGGCTGGGCTGGCTGCGAGCAAAGAAGCCTTGGCACGATATGCTTCCACATAGCGACCACACATACGAAGGTTGAACTTGGAACCAAACACACGGTTGTATTGTACGGTAGTGGCGCCCTTGTACTTGGCAGGAATCTGGCTTTCGTCTTTCACATCCTTATAGTTGGTTGGGAGCAATTCCAAAGCCTTGTCGCAATCATCGTTGATAGCCTTGATGCAGTCTGCGAAGGTGGCACGTGGAATATTGCTATTGGTATTGGCACCCTCAGGTTCTGTTACGATTGGCACGCCATAGAGCACACCATCCTCACCATAGCCACCATGGGCACGGAGAAGGTAATACATAAACATAGCTCTCATACCATACGCCTCACCCTTCTCACGGTCATTGTACATCTTGGAAACGGTCTGGTCTTCTGCCCAGTTTACCTTGTCGGCATTGGCAAGGAAAAGATTGAGATAGAGGATTGCGGCACGGCATCCTGTCCAAGCATCCATTGGGTTGTTGCTAGAGGTCCAAGTACCACCTGCCATTTTACGCCAGGAATTACTAGCCTCATTAGTTACGGCATCGTCGGTAGCCACCTCATTGAAGGATGGGCTGCCTACTGGGATACGCGTATAAGCGTTTCCCAGTATTCCCTCAGCATATTTGGAGTTATTATACATATACTCCAAGCCCAAGTTGTTCTCAATGGCTGGCTCGAACAGGTCGCTGCAGCTAGTCAATGCCACGGAGAGGGCTAAAGCTGATAATATAATTGACTTTTTCATAATTTGAATGTGCTATTTACAAGTTTACTTTAAAACCTAAATTATAAGTTCTGTACTGTGGCTCAGCACCTACTGCTGTCTCCATGTACTTACATTCCTTGGCGATCGTAAGCAGGTCGGTACCATATACATATACAGCCACACCCTTAATCCAGTTGGTCCACTTGCCTTGGAAGAGGCTCTGTGGAAGATTGTAGGTCAACTGCACCTTATCGAGGCGGAATGCCGATGTGCTATAGGTCCAGAAATCAGAGGTTACGAAGTTGAGCGAACCATCATTCTCTGCAGTAAGTCTTGGATAAGTAGCGGTTGCTGCTGTCTCCTTGGTCCAACGACCACGAACTACATCCGAGTACTTGCGGTCACCATAATTCCATGTCATCAGGTTGTTCTTGATGCCCATGCCACCTACGCTTCCGCTACCAGCAGCGAAGAGGGTAAAACCTTTCCACTTGGCTGTGAAGTTGAGACCGTAATTGAAGTCAGCTCCCCAGTGACCAAGTACCACCTCGTCCTTAGAATCGATGACACCATCACCATTCATATCCTGGTATTTCAAGTCACCTGGTTTGGTGTTACTGTTGACTACCGCTGAGTTCTTAATCTCGTCTTCATTCTGAAAGAAGCCCAAGCACTTGTAACCACGGAGGGCATCGGTGCGCTGACCTTCATACTTCAACCAGTCATACTCTACGTTTTCTGCCACACGAGTGTTCTTGCTGGTGATGTGATAACCGGTCAAACCCAGTTTCAAGTCTACCTCACCCACCTTCTTATGAAGGTCTACGGTGTAATCGATACCCGTGTAACGGCTGTTGTTGTAGTTCATGTTAGGGATGAACTGTGATACTGGCCAATATGTGTGGAAGTAGTTAGGGAAGTTGACATCAGAAGCTACGATGAAACCATTCAGGTTGTTGATGAAATAGTTGGCATTCAACTTGATGTCACCACCGAAGAGACTAGCATCCAAACCTACACGGAATTCCTTGCGCTTAATGAAGGTCAAGTCGTAGTTGGCTGCACGCTTAGAGTCGGAGGTCTGCATAGAGTTAGCACTTTCGCTCCATCCCCACCAGGTACCGGTAGCTGTGAACACGTCATCATACATATAGTAATCACTGATGTCCACATCCTCATGAATCAATCCATACGAAGCATTGAGTTTCAAGTCATCGAGCCATTTCACATCTTTCAGGAAGTTCTCCTTGCTCAAGCGCCAGGCGGCAGAAACCGTTGGAGAGAATGCCTCACGATGTCCTGGAGCCAACTTGGCTGAGTGGATGGCTGCACCGCTGAAGTCTACGTAGTACTTATGCTGGTAGTTGTAAGTAGTCTGAAAACCGAGGTTGGCGTTGCTGGTACGGTGATAAGAGCCTGTGTTCTGAATCTGGTAACCATGTGCCAACAAGGTTGCTCCTACGTTGTGGTCGCCAAAGTTTCTTGCCCAATCAAACTGACCTGAGAACATGATGGTCTGGCGAGAAGTACTACCGCTCAGGTTCTGGGTTCCAGACTTCTTGTCTGTGCCATATTTCTTAAGGCTTGTGATAGCGCCAGCGCCATTATAATTATTCCAACTTGCCTCATAAACAGAATAGCTGTTTTTGATAGAGGTATTATAAGTGGTAGAATAGTCAACGGCAAACTGAGTTTTGAAGCTCAAGCCCTTCAACACGCTGTTCAAGTCTAACTTGATACCGGCATCAAACTGCAACTGGCGGGAAGTAAACTTATTGTAACCTGCCGCATACATCGCTGCGAATGGGTTGGTCTGTTGGTTCTGTGTACCACCGAGCAAGTACTTGCCATCCACGAGATAGTTGCTGTTGTCAATCAACTTCCAAGACTCAATGTCGCTTGCATCCACGCGATCGATTGGGATGAAAGGAACCAACGGATACTGGCTGGTAGGACGAATCGAGGCAGAACTACCCCAATAACCAGAGAGGTCGCTACGAGTATCGTAGAAAGTGGCATTGGCGTTCACCCAACCAGATACCCAGCTATTCAAACGAAGGTCGATGTTACCACGAACGTTCAAGCGGTTCACGTGGTTATCCTTACCCTCACCAAAGTTCATCAAGTCGCCTACATGATAGAGACCGATGTTGGCGTAGAAGTTGGCATACTTACCACCGCCTGTGAACTCTGCGACGCCTTCGTATCTTTCCTTATGGTTCTTGATATACTTCTTATCGTAGAAGTTCAAGTTAGGATAACGATAAGGGTCATCACCCTTGGCATAGTTGGCGATGAGATCCTGAGAGTAAACTGGGTCCTTGCCATCATTCAGAAGAGCCTCGTTGTAAAGAGTCATATATTCAGCGGAACCTAACCAAGAAGGATATTCCTTAGGAGTATAAGTAGAGAAGTTACCACGAACACTCACATGAAGACCATCGGTACGGCCACGTTTGGTAGTGACGAGGATGGCACCATGGGCAGCACGGCTACCATAAAGAACGGTAGCAGATGCACCCTTGAGGTAAGTAACCTGCTCTATCTCTGAAGGCAACACATTGTTGAGGTCACGAGGAACACCATCCACGAGCACCAACATACCTCCACTCGACCAACCATCGGTAGCTACGATAGAACCAAGGTTGCTAGTTGCGTATGTGGAATAACTCTTGTCGGTCAAATCCACCATATTAACAGAAGCGACACCACCCAGCAAGTCTTCCTTGTCTACAGCCTTGAAAGCCACGTTGACCTTGTTGGCTACAGAATCGGGATAATCGTTCTGTGCATTCGCATTGCTTGCCATAGCGGCAAGCAACATGCTGAATGTTATTATCTTATTAGTCTGTTTCATACTTTAAGTTTCAATTTTAATTACCATCCTGGATTCTGTTTAAACTCTGGATAAATCTGGCAATCCTTTTTCTTGAGTGGCAACCAGTAGTGCTTCTCAGAGAAGTCACGCTTCAAGATTTGCTTTTGGCTCCATCCACTGACTGCATCATTCTCTGGGTGTTTCTTGTCGATGTCACCCACACGAACGAACTCCTGTGAAGTTTTGATATTATATGGATACTTGTCGAGGAGCAACCAGCGGCGAAGGTCGTTGAAACGATGTCCCTCATAAGAAAGTTCTACGGCACGCTCACGACGGATCTCGCTCATAAACTTATCCAAGTCGCCAGTATACTTGCTATTGACATCCTCTACGCCAGCACGCTCACGAATCTTGTTGACTGCTTCCACTGCTGTCATATCATAGTTAGAAGCTTTACCAACAGGAGTGCCATTAGCCTCGGCAGCAGCCTCAGCATACATCAAGTAAACGTCAGCCAAACGCATCCAAGGCAAGTGCATGTTAATCTGACTAGACCAACCATAGCCATCATCAAACTTGTTGCAAGCACGAGAGATAAACTTATAGAGCAAGTAACCTGTGCGGTTACCGTCCTTACTATCTTTGCGATAGGCTCCATCAGTCTGAAGATCCGCATATCGATAGATTTCTTTGTTTGCATTATCACCTGTCAAAGCTGCCTCAATCATCTTCTCACCATCAAAGATGATATCCTGGTAGAAACGAGGATCGCGATTCTTCCAAGGGTGAGTAGGATCGAATCCAGAATCAGGGTCATCAAGAGGAAGACCATTAGCCATACCATAATAATTAACATAGTTGGCTGTTGGTTGGCAAGTCATATCGGCATCATTAATGAGTCGAGTGCCATATAATGTAACCTGACCAAAGCGAGAATCACCCCAGCCGCCGCCGTAGTTAGGACCACGAAGGATTGCTTCTTGGATAGAACCATCCTTGCTCTGACCCGGCAAACGACCATTCTGGTTGATGGTAGTGAAGTTCTGCTGAATCTCCTTGAATGGTATCAAACCAAACTGAGTCTTTCCACCATCTACTAAAGAAAGTAATTCACCAAATGCCTCGGCAGCTTTCTGGCAATATTCCTTATTATAAGTAGGATTGTTCTGTGACTCCTTGTTCATCAAAGGACTACCTGCCCACAAATAGTTCTTACCTAAGTAACCAAGTGCAGCAATCTTTGTGATACGGAGCTGGTTGCGACCCGAAGTAGCCAAACCAGCCTGCGTCTTATCCCAATCCACAGGAAGAAGGTCGGCAGCCTTACGCAAATCCTTTGCGATGCTATCAGCGCATGCTTGATAAGAGAGACGAGGCATATTGAACTGCTCTGTTGGCGAAAGCACTCGGTTGATATATGGGAGACCGCCAAAGTACTGAATCAACTCAAAGTGGAAGAAACCACGGAAGAAGTAAAGCTGACCTGCAATGAGGTTTTTCTCCTCCTGTGTGCAGTCAGTCATCTTATCGAGGTTCTCAAGACCCATGTTAGCCTTGCGGATGCCATACCAAGCACCTTTCCACAAAGACTGGTGATTAAAGCGGTCATCATTCTTGGTCACATCCCATGCACCACGATCCATGAAACCTGAGCCCCAGCCATCATATTCAGACTGCCATCCCCAGAAATCACCTTGGTCTACCTTGTAGCACATGTGATAGTCAATACCGACGTTTAATATTTCATCCTCACCCCAGTTGAAGGAGTTAGTCCAGTAACCACAATCAAATTCTGGAATACAATTGTAGATTTCCTCCGTGAATCCCTGGAAGTTTTGGAAGTCCTTATAGGCTTCAGTAGGAGAAATATCCGACTCCTCCGCCTTATCCAAGTAATCAGTACAAGAAGAGAATGATGTTGCGGCAAGCATCAATCCACAAATTGCGATATATAATTTTGATATTTTCATTGTTGTCTAACTTTTTATAAAGTAAATTTAAGACCGAAGTTGAAACGCTTGACGGTAGGATAAGCTCCCTGGGAAGCAAGACCTGTACCAGCGAAGTTTGACTCACGGTCGTCAGGCATTCTAGACCATACCCAGAGGTTGTTACCATTGGCGAAAATCTTCAAGGTATTCAAGCCCAAAGACTTAATCCAACCACCTCTCCACTCGTAAGCAATTTCGAGGTTCTTCAAACGGATGAACGAACCATCGTAGTGGAAACGAGTTCCCTCGTAATAAGAAGGAGTAGAGTTCCAACGTGGCATTGGGGCATCAGCATTCTGATTGTCCTTCGACCAATAAGTACCCTCATCATATACGGTATCCAGTTTTCCACCGAAAGTATTGAATGATACATAACGGTTCACATTGGTTACTCCATAGAACTGAGCGTAAACGCTGAAGCCTTTCCACTCACCACCAATAGAAGCACTGTAAGTGTTCTGAGGGGTACCGGTATAGCCGTAAGGCACGTTATCATTGGTATCAATCACACCATCACCATTGTAGTCGATGACGAAGTACTGACCCGGCAGTTTCTGGTTATCACCTGTATTTTGGGGTGTCATTGCAATCACATCATCCCAAGTTCTAGCATAGCCATTGTTTATATAGGAATGATCCTGACCAATGGAGAAGCCAGCTGTCTTTTGGTAATCTGGTGTCAACTTTGGATCGTCATACTGCTTGACCATGTTCTCTGCATGGGTCATATTGAAGTTACCCCAAAGGCGAAGGCCATTATGGAAAACCTTGTTGACACGAAGTTCCAACTCATATCCTGAAGTCTTCACCTTACCATAGTTGACGGTTGGAGCTGTAGTACCATAATAAGAAGGAATGGCACGAGATCCACCAGCAATCAAGATGTCGGAACGATCTTCATGGAAGAACTCCAAAGCTCCAGCAAAGAGACCACCGAGAAATGAGTAATCGATACCGAGGTTACGCTTGATTGATTTTTCCCAGTGTACATCAGGGTTTCCAACCTTCGATTGACGGTAGATGGTATATGGACTATTGGCAACATTCAAACCTGTACGGAGTGCGCCACCGTATGCCCACTGGTCTGCGTAAAGCCAACGATCACCCACATTGTCATCACCAACCTCACCATAAGAGTAACGGACCTTCAACATGTCGATGTATTTCTTGATTGGCTTGAAGAACTTCTCCTCGCTGATCATCCAACCGATAGCTCCAGAATTGAAGAAGGCGAAACGATTGTCCTTGCTAAACTTCTCGGAACCATTGTAAGCACCGTTGTATTCGAAGAAGTAGCGACCACCATAATTATAGGTAGCACGGAAAGCCCAGTCCTCACGATAGTGGGTAAACTCACTACCTGTAGCACGCTCTGTGCGGTTGAATACACCCATCGCCGAGATGTCGTGCTGTCCAAACTTGTTGCCCCAGTAAAGCTGTCCCTGATAGAAGAGATTGCGCTGGGTAGCCCAGTTATTAACGGAACCACCGCTTACTCCCCAAAGAATACCTTCCTGGAAGTCGAAACCAGTGTTAGAGTCCAATGAATTTTTAAGGGTCACCTCACCAGTGAGTGGATCTATCCACTTTACCTGAGTGGAGTGATTGGAATCGTCAATACCACGTTTTTCCTCGACAAAGGTATTATCCCAAGAAACAGAAGCACTCGCCTTCAAACCTTTCAAGATAAAACTTAAGTCTTGTTCCAGTGTAAAGTCGGTATTAACACGAGTGGTAGTAACAGTCTCGCTACCTGCCGTTGCCAAGTTTTGCACTGAGTTTGGTGCACCCTGGGAATTCTTAGGATAGTAACCCCATGTACCATCAGAGTAACGAGGCAAGAACACATCGTGAGGAGCACTATAGGCAGCCTGCCACAACTGGGTCTCACCCCAACCACTTACCTGCCAAGGGCGCTGTCTTGCGCCATAAGAACCAAAGAGGTTCATCTTCAGCTTGGTAGTCTTGGTCAATTTGAAGTCGAGGTTACTACGTGTATTCACACGGTTGAAGCCGTATCCACCGTTGTAGCCACGATTATTGTCCCAATGACGGAACATATCACCCTCATGGAGGAAGTCAACGGCAGCGAAGTAAGTCACAAACTTTGTACCACCCGAAATATTGACGTGAGGGTTGTAAGCATAACCTGTATTGCGGAAGAGTTCCTTTTGCCAATCCACATCAGGATACCGTTCATACTCATCACCAGGGTTACGATATTTCTCAAGGATTCCAGCAGGAGTAATGTCGCTCCAAGATGCTGGAGTCAAGCCCAATTCGTGTTCGATAGCTTGGTTACGAACATACAATGCATCTGCACTGCCCAGAGAACCTGGGAGCTGGGAAACTTTCTTAATGGTCATGTTGACACCAGCCTCGATATGAGCCGGACCTTCCTGACCACGTTTTGTGGTAATCAAGATAACACCATTGGCACCCTTCACACCATATACGGCTGTTGCGGAAGCATCCTTCAATACAGAGATGCTCTGTACAGAACTAATATCGATACTTGCCATCGGGCGCTCCACACCATCCACGAGGACGAGTGGGTCACTGTTGTTCCAAGAACTTATACCACGAATCACAATCTTTGGGTCTTCCTCACCTGGAGTACCCGTAGATGACATGGTGATGACACCAGGCAAGTTACCAGTCAAGGCAGCACCAATGCTGCTGACACCACCGGCACGCTCCAGAGTCTTACCAGAGGTCTGGGTGATGGAACCCACGACAGAAGCTTTCTTCTGCTGACCATAACCAACGACTACCACTTCGCCGATGGCGTTGTCGTCTTCCAGTGAGAGTTTGAACTCTCTCTTCTTACCGATCTTTACTTCCTTGGTCTTCATACCGACGTAGGTAAATACGAGAGTAGAATTCTCAGAAGGCACATCGATTTTGAAGTTACCGTCAAAGTCGGTGACCGCACCGACGCTGGCATTACCTTTCACTTTTACAGTGGCACCAATCAGAGGTTCACCTGTACCGTCAACAAGATTACCCTTGACATGGATTTTCTGAGCCTGAGCGTTCAGGCTGCAGAAAGCTCCTACCAAGCATAAGGCTGCTGTCCGTTTCATTGTTAACACTTGTTCAATCATGTTCTATTCATTTTTGATTTATGCTTTAAAAATTTAGGCGTGCACTAAAATTGTTTATTCACGGCGGCAAAGGTATGGATTTCTTTCGAAACTTACTTTGCGTGGTGTAACAGAAACTTTATCATTTCAGAAAAACCTTGCGAGAACGTATTTTTCCATTACTTAACAGTTGTTTTATTATATAAACACCCGAAGTTGGCTTTTCTACCTCTTTTCCTTCTATATTATAATATAAGGTGGAAACCACGTCTGCCTGAGTTTCTAATTGTTTAATTCCTGTTGTATTTTGTTTCAAATACCATTCTTTATACCAGTTCATACAGGCATAGCCGCAACACTCTTCAAAGAGATTGTGCTTCTTGGCATTCTGGAAACCCGGCCGCACGACTCCGGTCTTTAAATACTCATCAATATCGTAATATTCCTGTGGATGAGTCAATGTCATTCCGATATTGCCAAAATGGTCGTGAACTGCCTTCCATGCCAATCCCCATTTTGAGGTAGATGCTGTTGCCCAGCTTCCCAGGTTAGGTTGTGTCCACTGTCCCCACTCGTTGTAGTGACCTTCGCTCGCCTTGTCAGGATCTTCCGGACTCCAGTCTATCTCCGTTACCATGATAGGTTTGCTGGTAACCATAGGCACCTGAGCCTGAAATTGCTTGATGAAGGCATTGTGATTACAGTTCTTGTCGCTGGCATTATACCATCCGGAATAAACATGTACTGCATAAGAGAAGTTGTCCTCGCTATCGGTGATAGGATACTTGGCATAGCTCTGATACTGGCTCTGATAGCCTGCACCCGGAACCCAGATGATGCCCTTGAAGCCTTGGCTTCTGATTTCGTCAACCACTGGCTGGAAGTAATCGTGCAAAGCCCTTTCTGAATTCGTTCCGTCTGAAAGATGTACTCTCACAGGCTCATTGGCAAGTTCGATGGAGATTACTCCTTCATTCTGCTTGATGTATTCATCGGCAGCAAATGTTTTCCAGATACCCTTCAGATAGCGGTTGTACTTGTCGCCAACACTGATATCACCAGGACAGACACCCGGTGGACGTACGATGACGTAGAGTCCATGAGCGATGGCATCCTTAATGAGAGGAATGTAGAGTTTCTGGAGATAGAGACGATAGCGCCCCATGTTGAATGCCGAGATATCAGCCTCGTTTTCTGCTTTCTTTTTCGGATCATTGGTCCAGCATGGATCCATGTGCAATCGGAACACCGTGCAGTAAGCGCCCTGCTTCTTGTCGGTGATGGCAGAAAACTGCTTAGAGAAATATTCCAGGCAAGGTTTTATGTCAGACTCCGAATAATCAGCCTTCCACTGTTGCCATCTCCACCCATTGAAGTAACGGTTCGGCGTATCCATCACACCATGCAAGACAACGGTCTTACCATTGGCATCTACCAGATTCTTACCCTGCACTCGAAGTGCCGGCAGATTATCGGCAGCCAGTCCCGCCATTGACAGCATAGTCATAGCGAGTGAAATCAATAATCTCTTTCTGTTCATTGTTATAATTATTTTTAGATTTATCATATTTTGTCAGTCATCTTATCAAATCATGAAGGATTGTCAGGTTCAAGTCTACAGAAAAGGATGCTGGTCTTTTAAAACGGAATGGCGCGTAATCACTACGCACCATTCCCGAAAACCAATTAATCATGATTCTATATAAAAACCATAATATCTAAATCATTTAGAAAATCTTAAACCTATTTATATAAACCTATTTATAAACCTAACTAACCTACATATTCAAAACTACTAAAATCAACATAACTTAAAACTGCTGCAAAGATACTCCAAATCTATCATATATACTTTATGATAAGTAACCAATAGTTTTTCTGTCGTATCACATGTAACATCGACTTTACTTTATGTAACATTTTAACATCTTTTCAGTATACTACTATAAAAAACATACATTTTCGTGCACAGTTCTCCCATTAATTTTGTATTTTTGCAAACGAATATAAAAAAGCCCAAAAGACAATGAAACCAAAAATCATGATGATTTCCATGAAATCAAACCTCAGAATGGAGAAACTCATCGGTCTTTTACTGATGTTTATCTTCTGTCTCACTGCGCAGAACGTGATGGCGCAGCGAGGAAAACTTTTCAATTCAGACAACCAGCTTTCGAGCAACCTTGCCACTCAGGTGTTCCAGGATTCAAATGGATTCATTTGGATTGCCACCCGTAATGGTCTGAACGTTTATGATGGCTATAACTTTACGGTCATCAGAAAAACCAAGGAAGACAACAGAGGACTGAGCAGTAATTACATCAACTGTATCACCCAAGATGCCCAGGGGCATATTCTGTTGGGTACAAACAACTCTCTCCTTTTATATAATGGAAAGAATTTTGCCAATATTCAATTATTGGACTCTAAGAACCAGCCTGTCAGTACCTATGTAACCCAGGTTTATCGTCTGAAAAACAACGATATAGCCGTAGTTACATCGGGATATGGAATTATGCTCAAAAAAGAAGATGCAGAAGTATGCTATGCCATGAAGGGCGAAGTGGAGAACCAGAAATTCATACATAAGATTCTGGAAGATAAACAGGAAAGACTTTGGATTATCCTGGAGAGCGGCAAACTATACCGTGCCGACAAGAAAGGGAAACTGACCAAACAGATTCCTGGAACAGAAACGCTGGAAGCACAAGACATCAAACAAGATGCCAAAGGCAACATCTATCTTGCCACCAAGAATGATGGTGTTTACCTTCTCAAGGCAGGTTCAACCGTCTTCACCAAGATAGCCGGCATAGGCAATCTTCCTATTGAAAGCATCTATATCAGCCGCGACCAGCGCTTGTTTATCGGTTGCGACGGTATGGGTATCTTCGTGTATAATCCTATAACAGGATTCTTGCAAAATAATCCCCTGTTCAGCCGCGAAGTAAATCTTGCCAAGAGCAAGGTTACCAGTATTATAGAAGATTTTACGGGAAACATCTGGGTGAGTATGCTCCAGAAGGGCGTATTCATGCAGTCGCAGGCCCAATGTGATTTCAACTATATGGGCTACCGTTTGGGCAACCGCAACGTGATAGGCGAAAACAGCATCACAAGTCTGTGTGCCAATCAGGGCAACCAGGTCTGGGTGGGCACCGACAAGGATGGTCTTTATCTCTTTGACCTAAAAACCGGTAGTATCAACAGCCATTTATTAAGCAACACCACGGTACTGACACTCTGCAAAGACCAGAAGGGCAGAACATGGGTAGGAACCTATACTGACGGCATCGGATTTATAGATGCGGGGGGCTCTTTCCATCCATTCAGCCTTGGCATTGGCAACCAGGCGGGCATCTTCGATATCCAGGAAGACCCGCAGGGCAATATCTGGTTTGCCACCATGGGCGAAGGACTCTTCCGTCTTTCACCAGATGGAAGCATCAAGCAGTGGAAATCGCAATATGGTGCAGATAACAACCTGAAGAAGAACAGTATTCCTAACGATTACCTCGTGAAACTCAGCATCTCAAAAGATGGTAAGCGGGTTTTCGTTGCCACTTCTGTAGGTCTGGCTTGCTATGACCAACAAAAGAACAGTTGGACTTCCACTTTCGGGGGCGTTAACTGTCTGAACAAGGGCTGTTTCTCTCATTGCGTTTATTCAGACAGCAAGAACCGAGTATGGTTTGGCACAGAAGACGGAGCCATCTGCTATGATCCGAAGAAAGGATATGCCCATCCGAAAATCTATAACACAGAACTTGGACTTTCAGACAACAGCGTAGCCAGCATCATTGAAGATTACAAGGGCAGAATCTGGATAGGAACCTCCTCTGGCTTGAACCAGGTAGATACAGAAAAAGGAACAATCAACAAATACTACTCAGACAATGGCTTGCAGAGCAATGAGTTCAGCGATGCTGCAGTCTGCACACTCTGGGGAGGAAAGTTGCTGGTGATGGGCGGAACCGGAGGTATCAACTGGTTTGATACGGACAAGGTGAAACAGCATCCTTGGCAGGCGAAAGTTACCATATCAGGACTTCTTGTGGGCAACAAACCTGTATACCGGGATATGGAATCGGGCATCTATACTATCACAGATAAAGGGGTATACAACAGCGACAAGTTCTCCTTGTCTCATGAAGACAACACCTTCACCATCCAACTGTCTACTCTTACATATAATAATGTAGAGCAGATCAGTTATGCCTACAGCATCAATGGTGAGGATTGGCGAACCATACAGCCTGGCATAAACGAGCTGTCATTCTCCCACATGCCAGCCGGCACCTACAAGTTCCGTGTCAAAGCCATCTGCAACGGATACGAAACCCCAGTCAAGGAGTTCTCCATCATCGTTCATCCAGCCTGGTACGCCAGCATCTGGGCTAAGTTCTGCTATCTGCTTGCCTTCCTGTGGCTCTGTCTGCTCTACATCAAACACCGCAAACGCAAGATGGAAGACCAGCTCGTATTGCAGCAGCATATCCATGCCGAAGAGATGGGCGAAGCGAAGCTGAAGTTCTTCATGAACATCAGCCACGAAATCCGTACCCCATTGACCCTTATCCTCACTCCGCTGTTCACGCTGATTAAGGAAGATAAAGACGCTCACCGACAGGGCATCTACGATATGATGCGTAAGAACTCGGAACGAATCCTGCACCTGATTAACCAGATGATGGACCTGAGAAAGATTGACAAGGGACAGATGGTGATGCACATGAGCGAAACCGACATAGTTACCTTTATTGACGATGAATACAAACTCTTCTGCCAGCAGGCGATAGCCAAGAGCATCCATTTCACCTTTGAGCACGAAGACGAGGCTCTCCCGGTATGGATAGACCGCGACAACTTTGACAAGGTATTGATGAATGTCCTGTCAAACGCCTTCAAGTTTACACCGACAGGAGGCAGAATCCGTATCACCCTCTCCCACTCGCCTCATCATGTCCGCATAGCCATCAAGGACAGCGGCAAGGGCATTCAGGAGGAAAAGCTCGAAACGATTTTCCAGCGCTTCTATCAGAGTACCACCACTTCTACTGACCGGAATGTAGGTACGGGAATCGGTCTCGACCTGACGCGCTCGCTCGTGGAACTGCACTACGGAACCATTACAGCCGCCAACAACAAGACACTTGATGAAGCCGACTGGAAGGAAGGAAGCCAGTTCCTCATCACTCTGCCTCTGGGCAACGAGCATCTGAAACCGGAAGAAATGATAGATGCACCGGAGCCACAGGCTGCTGAAGACATCAGGGAACTGGAAGAAAACATGGAGGAAGGAAATAAGGAGAATAGTGCCGATACAGCCAATGACACCGAAGAAGATTTCATAAGCAAGGCAAAGAGCACCATCGCTGTGGTAGAAGACGATGAGGCAATACGTAATTTCCTGAAGACCCAACTTCAGGAAACCTACAATATCCTTACCTTCTGCAACGGAAAGGAGGCGCTGCCAGAGATTATCAAGCAGAAGCCAAACCTCGTTATCTCAGACATCATGATGCCAGAAATGGACGGCAATACGCTCTGTACCAAGATCAAGAACAATGTGAACACCAACCACATTCCGGTGATTCTGCTTACAGCGATGAGCAGAGAGGAAGACCAGCTGACCGGTTTGCAGTCGGGTGCCGATGCCTATGTGGTGAAGCCGTTCAATATGGACATTCTGCGCCGCACCATCATCAACCTGCTCAACGTGCGCCGTACTTTGAAAAACAAGTTTATGGGCAACGAGAGCCAGAGCGACAGGCAGCTCGCGATAGAAAAAGACCTGTCGCCAAAAGACCAGCTGATGGAACAGGTGATGAAGGTAATCAATGATAACATGGATAATGAGGACCTGAGTGTGGATATGATTGCCCGCGAAGTAGGACTGAGCCGTGTGCATCTGCACCGCCGAATGAAGGAACTGACCAACCAGACACCACATGCCTTCATCCGCAATACCCGTCTGCAATATGCCGAAAAGTTGCTGAGCCACTCTAACAAGACGATATCAGACATCATGTTTACCTGCGGTTTCTCCAACCCAGCCAGCTTCAGCACCATGTTCAAGAACTTTTATGGCTCTTCGCCTCGCGATTATATGCAGGCACACCGGAAGATCTAGCCTTTTCACTGCAGAAGAGGCCAGATGTTTCCAAAAATAAAGTATTTGTTACAAATAGAGAAGTTTATGATACGCCTCGCAAAGTGTTGGTAACATTCTGTGGGGGTATATTTAAAAGGAAAGCGGTAACTTTGCAGCAGTATTCTGAATACATGTTTCAGCCATGAGTTCAGATACTCATTCTGTAAATTTAAATCCTATAATAAAATGAAGAAAATTGCAATCTTATCGCTTTCCCTGACGCTTGCAGCCGCTGCACAGGCGCAGACAGCTGAGTTTGACTATTTCAAGTATGCGGGAAATGACGCTCGCTTCAATGTTGAAATCGACAAGACTCACCAGTATTACAACCCGGTACTGGCTGGTTTCTATCCAGACCCATCACTCTGTCGCGTGGGCGACACCTACTATCTGGTAAACTCTTCGTTTACCTTCTTCCCAGGTGTGCCTCTCTCAACCAGTAAAGACCTGGTCAACTGGCAGCCAGCCGGTCATGTTCTCACCCGCCAATCACAGGTACCTCTGAAGGGCCAGCACGTATCAGGCGGTATCTTCGCACCAGCCATCAGCTATAACAAGAAGAACAAGACCTTCTATATGATTACCACCAATGTGGGAGCCGGCAACTTCTTTGTGAAATCCAAAGATCCTTCCAAGGGCTGGAGCGAGCCAATCTATCTGAGAAAGATTGATGGTATTGACCCTAGCTTCTTCTTCGATGACAACGGAAAGGGATATATCGTACATAACGGTCCGGTAGTTGGCGGTGCCGACTATGAGGGTCAGCGTGCTATCCGCTGCTTCGAATTCGACGTGAAGGGCGACAGCATCAAGGGCGATTTCAAGGAGATTCTGCGTGGAGGAACCCATGTAGAGGCGCGTCCTATCTGGATTGAGGGTCCTCACCTCTTCAAGAAAGGCAAGTTCTATTATCTGATGTGCGCCGAGGGTGGTACAGGCGGATGGCACAGTGAAGTAATCCTGCGTGCCAAGAATCCGATGGGACCATGGGAGGAGAATCCTAACAACCCTATCCTTACCCAGCGTACCGGTCTCGACCCTAACCGCAAGGACCCAGTATCCAGTGCAGGTCATGCCGATATCGTAGAAGATGGAAAGGGCAACTGGTGGGCTGTATTCCTGGCTTGCCGTCCATACGAGGAAGATATGTACAACACTGGTCGCGACACCTATCTCCTGCCGGTAACCTGGAAGGATGGCTGGCCAGAGATTCTCGCCAAGAACACCCCGATTTCTACGGTAGGCGAAAAGGCAGGATTGAAGCCAAACGGCCAGAACCTCTATTCTGGCAACTTCGAGTATACAGACAATTTTGAGAATACCATGAGTGGCTCACTTGTTATGACCGACAAGAAAGGCAACAAGAGCGAACATGAGATAACAATCAATCAGCATGGAATAGACACCAACCGCTGGATGTTCCTCCGTGACCCTGTGGATTGCTACAAGGTAGAAAATGGCAAGTTGACGCTGAATCTCTTGCCAGGCAATATCTACAAGCGTGAACCGATGTCTGCCATCTGGGCACGTCAGCAGCACGGCACCTTCTCTGCCGAGACAGAAATCAACTTCACTCCTCGCAACGACAAGGAGATAGCAGGTTTGGCACTTCTCCAGAAGGAAGACCACAACTTCGTGTTGGGTAAGACCATGAAGAAGGGCAAGCTGATGATTACCCTGACCCGTGCCGAGAAGAACAACGTTACTATCGCCTCTGCTCCTATCAAGGGAGGCAAGCTGAAGCTGAAGGTAGAAGGTCATGACAGATATTATGATTTCTATTATGCTGAAGAAGGCGGCAGCTGGCAGCTTCTTGCCAAGGGTGTGGATGCCTCTAACCTGAGTACTCAGAAGAGCGGCGGATTCATCGGTGCCTGCATCGGTCTCTATGCTTCTTCCAACAAGGAATAAGGATTTGAGAAAAGATTAATATTTTAGGAATAGATAATTAAAGAAAAGGTTGATACCTCGCGTTTTGCCTGGTATCAACCTTCTTCTTTTATTTATTCTTCACAATATCCAATGTCATTTTTCCTACCCAGATAGCGCTCTTGCCGTTCTGGTCGATTGGCACCGGTTTGCCATCAAGGTTATTCAGATACTCCAACTGCTTGAAGTAGGTATGGCTATGACCGCCCAGTATCAGATCGATGTCACGGGTGGCTGGAGCTACCTCAGAATCGTCGATGCCATCTATCTTCCAGCCCAGATGGGAGATACAGATGATGACATCACACTTTTCTTTCTTCTTCAATATCTCTGTCATTTCCTTTGCCTTGGCGATAGGATCAAGATATTTGATGCAACCGTAGTTGGCTTCGGTTACCAAGCCGGCGAGTTCCGGACACAAGCCGAAGACACCAATCTTCAGTCCCTTACGTTTGATAATGGTATAAGGCTTGACGACATTTGCCAGTTCGGTACCAGTGAAATCATAGTTGGAGCAGACAATGGGAAACTTCGCCATCTTGAAGATGCGCACCATGTTGTCTATTCCGAAATCGAACTCGTGGTTGCCGATGGTAGCGGCATCATATTTCATCTCGTTCATCAAGCCTACTTCCACATCTCCCTTGAAGAGAGAATAGTAAGGTGAACCCTGTGAGAAATCGCCACTGTCGAAGAGCAGCAAATCAGGATTCGCCTTGCGCTCTTCCTTAATCATCGCCACCCGACGGAGGAAACCGCCACGGTTGGCAGTAGCTGTATCAGCGAGATTCGGATTGATCGGCATCACGCATGAATGCGTATCGTTGGTATGGAGCACTACGAGCTGCTTTACCACCTTTGCCTCTTTCTTAGCTTTAGCCTGAACGGCTGCCGGCTGCATCATGAAAGATGCCAGAACCAGACCTATATATAATAATGTATGTTTCATCAGAATTATAAATTATAAATTATTAACTATCAACTATTCTATCACGCAGCGGCCTTCAATCTTAGATTCCACCACCTTACCCTGTGCCTTCATCTCACGGAAATAATTCATGATGATGTAGCGCACATTGTTCTCTTTCTGCTTAGGAGCAAAGACATCGGTTCCGCACTTGAAGGCTACGAGCTGGTCATTACCTTCGGCAAGATAATCGAGGGTTGCAACGCGGTAACTCTTCTCCGGATCAACTGGTTCACCGTTCAGCGTAACGCTCTTCAGCTTGCCATCCTTGGTAATAACCATTCTTACGGCATGGCTCAAGCCTTCGCCGCCACGATGAGCTATCTGCTGGAAAAGTTCCAGAACCTTATCACCCTTCAGGGTCAGGAAACAGATTTTGTTCTCGAAAGGAGCCATATCGTTCACATCGCCTACAGTAACCTTACCTTTGGCAAGATTAGAACGGATGCCACCCATATTGTAAACAGCGAAAACAGGCTGTTCTTCAAACTGCTTGCCACCCCATACCAGGATGTCACAGAGCAAGTTACTGAGTTCGCTCTCCGGACGGTGACGGGTCATATCATGAGCAATATGACCTACAACAGGGCCCATGATACTGTCTACCTTACTCTTATAAGGAGCGATAAACCGGGCAGCCTCAGCATCAGGCTGTGCATCCCATTTCTGATCAACCAATATTCGGGTTCTCTCCACCTTCGCCACCTTGTATTTCTGGGCGAAAGCCGGACTTGCCATCAGCAGCATGACTGCCGAAGCAAGGTAAATCTTGATACTATTTTTTTTCTTCATACTTAATACAGTAAATACTTTTAGAGCGCAAAGATACAAAATAAATCGGCGAAATCGGCAAAATCGGCAAGAAAATTCCATTGCAGAAGTAAAGAAATCAAAAAAACAAAGGGTAAAAGTGAAGAAAGTGACTGAAAATTTGCGAGATACAAGAAAAAGTAGTAACTTTGCACCCGCTTTTCGGCGTAACCGCTGTTGTCTGGGCAGAAGTGTTGCCCGGCCATGTTGCGTTGGAACGACAAACAATTTTTAATTTTATACAAAAAATGGATTTGATTAAAGTTGCTGAAGAAGCATTTGCAACCGGCAAGAAGTTCCCTGAGTTCAAGGCAGGTGACACTATCACAGTCGCTTACAAAATCGTCGAGGGTACTAAGGAGCGTATCCAGCTCTATCGTGGTGTTGTTATCAAGATCTCTGGTCATGGTGACAAGAAGCGTTTCACAGTTCGCAAGATGTCTGGTACTGTAGGTGTTGAGCGTATCTTCCCTATCGAGTCACCAGCTATCGATTCTATCGAGGTGAACAAGCATGGTAAGGTTCGTCGCGCTAAGTTGTATTACTTGCGTAAGCTTACTGGTAAGAAGGCTCGTATCGCTGAGAAGAAGACTGTAACTAAGGGTGCAGAATAATTTTTCTTAGGAGACCTAATCAGAAAAAATAAAGGGAATCCAGTCTCACGACCGGGTTCCCTTTTTTATGCTAATAATCTTAACCAAAAACCTTCAAACAAATCATGGTTGACAGCTAAACCAACCATGTTCCATTCTTTTATTTTTCGCCCGCATCATAATTCACGAGCCCATCCTCCGTGCCGTGTAAAGCACCTTGGAAATCATCCCAACTCTGGAATCCGGCGAGCAGCGCCAACTTGTCCAAAGTCTGGCGGGAAGGCTTCTCCTTCCCTTTCAATACATCCCACATTTTGTGGAAAACATGTGCCTTGCCAACCTTCTTTTCTATGTGTTCAGCAAGAACTTTCAAATCCTGTTTCATAACAATCCTCTCATATTTTCTAACTGGGAGCAAAAGTACTGAAAAAGAATGAAACAGAGTTCATTTTTCCCGACTTTTTTATGTTTTGGGGTAAAAAAAATGCTTTATATCATAAAAATGCTGTTTTTTAGGGCTTTTTACGAAACAGAAGTCCAATATCTCAATCATTTTTTGTAACTTTGCGCCAAATTCCAAAATACATTTCTTAGAAGATGAAAGAATTAGCACTTAAGTACGGATGTAATCCAAATCAGAAACCTTCTCGCATCTATATGGATGACGGAAGGGAGCTTCCTATCGAAGTGATCAACGGCCGTCCAGGCTACATCAACTTCCTGGATGCCTTCAATTCCTGGCAATTGGTCAAGGAGCTCAAGGCTGCTACAGGAATGCCTGCTGCCGCTAGTTTCAAACACGTTTCTCCTGCCGGTGCAGCTATCGGCTTGCCTCTGAGCGACACATTGAAGAAGATTTACTTCGTTGATGATGTCAACTTTGAGCTTTCTCCATTGGCTTGTGCCTATGCTCGTGCCCGTGGCGCTGACCGCATGTGCTCTTATGGCGACTTTGTTGCGCTGAGCGATGTATGCGACGAGGCTACAGCCCTCCTCATCAAGCGTGAGGTAAGCGATGGTGTCATTGCTCCAGGCTATACCCCTGAAGCTATCGAGGTTCTGAAGGAGAAGCGCAAGGGTACCTACTGCGTTATCAAGATTGATCCTGACTATGTGCCAGCTCCTATCGAGCACAAGCAGGTGTTCGGTGTTACCTTCGAGCAGGGACGCAACGAGGTGAAGCTCGATGATCCTGCTCTCTTCGAGGATGTTCCTACCAAGAACAAGACTTTCACTCCTGAGGCTAAGCGCGATCTGATTATCTCGCTCATCACTTTGAAGTATACTCAGAGTAACTCTGTATGCTACGTAAAGGATGGTCAGGCTATCGGTATCGGTGCCGGTCAGCAGAGCCGTATCCACTGTACACGTCTGGCTGGTTCTAAGGCTGATGAGTGGTGGTTGCGCCAGTGTCCTAAGGTGATGAACTTGCCTTTCAAGGAGAAGATCCGTCGTGCCGACCGCGACAATACCATCAATGTCTACATCTCTGATGAGTGGGAGGATGTATTGCAGGACGGCGTTTGGGAGCAGTTCTTTACAGAGAAGCCTGAGCCATTGACCCGCGAGGAGAAGAAGGCTTGGATTGCACAGAACAAGGGTGTATCATTAGGTAGTGATGCTTTCTTCCCATTCGGCGACAATATTGAGCGTGCTCACAAGAGTGGTGTTGAATACATAGCAGAAGCAGGCGGTAGTATCCGTGACGATCATGTTATTGATACCTGCGACAAGTACGGCATCGCTATGGCGTTTACTCACGTTCGCCTCTTCCATCACTAATTTATTATATAATTAAGGTATATGAGTGACATTGACGATATTATCATGGGCGGTATGGTCTTCAAAGGCGGCGGTGGTCCTAAGAAGGATGACGACGACAAGGTGAAGACCAAAGCCAAGAAGAAAAAGTACATAACGGGTGCTCACGGTAGTGGCTCTGCCCGTCAGAAGGCAAAGTATCGCCAGCAGAGAGCCAATCGTAAATCCCAAAAGAAGAAATAAGAAGGAAAAATATAATTAGCCTTAAGGGTAAATACAATTAGCCTTAAGGGAAAAAACAAGAGGGTGTGTCATAGGACTTATGACACACCCTCTTTGCTTTATTTTGCAGCAAGTGAAATCATGATAAGATATTGCCGCTTATCTATCAGTTCTTGACGCTCTTCACACCCTTTCCCTTGGTAAGATGCAAGGTAACGGCTTTCAGCTTATGGTTGCTGTGGTCGAAGATGATGGCTGGATCCAGGCGCTTGCCGTCGAAAGACACCTCGAAATGAAGGTGCTCTGTGGTAGCCCTACCGGTGCGGCCCGTCAAACCGATTACCTGACCAGCCTTTACCTTATCCCCCTTCTTCACCTTGTTTTTGCTCTGATGACTGTAAAGCGTCTCGAAACCATAAGCATGCTTGATACGTATACAGTTGCCGTAACCATAGTAGGGTCCTGATGCAACGACCGTACCGTCAAAGGCAGCCACAATCTCATCATTCGGGCACGTCTTGAGGTCAACCCCCGAATGACGGCGCTTGCCACCATAAGGACTGATTACCTTGGCACCCGGCAAAGGATAAGCCCAGGCTGTCTTTTCTATCTTCTCCAAATCAAGTTCGAAAGTATTGGTAATGGTAAACGGATCATGAACCTCATCAGGGTCGAGCGTCATTCCATCTCCTATTCCACCCTTTTTCTTGCCAGATGCCTCCTTGTCAGCCTCAGCATTTCTTCCTACAGAAGAATCCTTGCCACCGATAACCGAAACAATGACACGGGCACCCTTCTTGCGGAACTGCACCGTCTGGCGGCGCAACTTATGCGATTTCAACTCTACGAAAGTTTCCGGATTCAACCTACCGCCATTCACCATAATAGAGAAGTCGCAATAAGTTTCACCCTCCTTAGAGCCTACAATAGCAATCGTCTGTCCGGCATCCACATGCTGTCCTACCTTAACCAGATTCTCGGCATTGTTGGCATAAACGGTTTCCAGACCGCAATCGTGGCGCACCACGATGACATTACCCATTGATTCCGACTTTCTGGAAAGTCGCACATAACCTTCGAGCATCGCCTTGACAGCATCGCCTTTAGAGGTAGAGATACGCAACACATGATTGTTCAGAAGGGTTGCTTTGCCCACAGGAAGCGGGAAGGAATATTCCTTAGCTCGGAATATCTCAAAGTCTACATTAAATGCCTGACTCTGGGCAAAGAGACCGGGTGTTGCAATACTCACCTGCTGCTGTTCGGCTGCCGTGAATACATTTTTAGCGGGCATAAAGCTGCTCAGCGAGAACACCATGAGTCCTGCCACAGCCAATAGCCTCAATCCTTTTTTCATTCTTTTCATTATTTACTTTTTCTTTCTGATTTTCAAAATATTCTATAAACTATTAACTATAAACCATTAACAGAAAAACATCCATTTCTCCCTCTCCGTTCTGATAGAAAAGGAAAAATGGATGTTATCTTGAAAACTATCTGATACTTACCTGCTAGCAGGCTTTTACTTCAACAAGATACCTGTGAAGATTCTGCCGCTCTCGATACCCAGCTTTCGGGCAGAGAAGTACTCATCGCTGTGGGCAAAGGTACAGATGCCACAATCCTGGATATTCTCTTCGGCCACTCCACAATGCAGAAGAATCTGTCTGTTGCAGAGCGGAAGATTGAGATGCCATTTCAGCGGCTGCACGATATTACCCTCAGCTGCCAGGCGCTCACGCTCAGCAGGATCAACCGAGAAGGCGGCATTAGGACGCTGCTCGGCAATCTCTTCCATAGGGAAAGCTGCCTGCTCGAACGCCTCGTAAACCTCATCGCCCACCTCGAAATGGTCGAGCGAAATGCCCGGACCTATCACCGCCTTCAACTTCTTCGGGTCGGTATGATAGGTAAACGCCATCTCCTGAATGGTTTTATGCACGATGCGAGCCAACGTGCCACGCCAGCCGGCATGGATGGCAGCCACAGCCTGATGCTCCTCATCATAAAAAAGCACAGGGATGCAATCAGCAGTAGAAACACCGATGCATACACCTTTCTGGTCAGTCATCACAGCATCTACACCTTCGAGCACCATCTTGCGGATATTCTCAGGCATGGTGAGAAACTCGCCGGCAATATTGCGCACCTCTACTCCATGCACCTGATGGGGCATGATAATATGGTCGGTAGTGATACCGAGCTCAGCAGCCAAACGCTTGCGGTTCTCGGCAACATGCTCGGCAAAATCGCCGCAATATTCGTTGATATTGAATTCGCTATAGTTGCCCTGGCTCACTCCGCCCTTGCGGGTAGTAGAGAAAGCCATGACGCCAGAAGCTACCTGATATTCTTTGATCATAACATTTATTCGTATTCGAAATCATCGAGGTCGTCAACATCCTCGATTTCATCCTCATCAATATATTCTACTACATCCTCGCCCTCTGCAGCCAGTTCCTGCTGGAAGCGAGACATATCCTTGTCACGGTGAACAAGCGTATCTTCGGCAGTAATCTCCTGAAGCTTGTTGCTCTCAGAATTGAGTTCCTTCCAGAGCACATCCTTCAGTTCCTGGATACCCTGTCCGGTAACAGACGAGATGAAGACCACCGGAAGATCGGTAGGCAAAGTTTCCTTGAGCATTTCAATCAGTTCTTCGTCGAGCAGATCGCACTTGGTGATAGCCAGCACGCGATGCTTGTCGAGCATCTCAGGATTGAAGTTCTTCAGTTCGCCCAGCAATACTTCATATTCTTTCTTGATGTCATCAGTATCGCCCGGAACCATGAAGAGCAGCAGAGAGTTGCGCTCAATATGGCGGAGGAATCGCAAACCCAAACCTTTTCCTTCGCTCGCGCCCTCGATGATGCCAGGAATATCAGCCATGACAAAACTCTGGTGATCGCGATAATCTACGATACCCAGCGATGGTTCGAGCGTAGTAAACGGATAGTTTGCAATCTTAGGACGGGCACTTGATACGGCACTCAGCAAAGTTGACTTGCCGGCATTAGGGAAACCTACCAGACCTACATCGGCAAGGAGCTTGAGCTCCATGATGATGGTCATCTCCTGCATAGGTTCGCCCGGCTGTGCATAGCGAGGAGCCTGGTTGGTAGAGGTACGGAACTGGAAGTTGCCCAATCCGCCACGACCGCCCTTGAGGAGCAGAACTTCCTGCCCGTCATAAGCCACATCGCATACAAACTTGCCTGTTTCGGCATTATAAACCACGGTACCGCAAGGCACATCGATATAAATATCCTTGCCATCGGTTCCATGACACTTATCACGGCCACCGTTTCCACCATGCTCGGCGAAGAAGTGGCGCTGATACTTGAGGTGCAGCAACGTCCAGTAGTTATGGTTGCCGCGGAGATAGATGCTTCCTCCACGTCCGCCGTCGCCACCGTCAGGACCGCCGTTAGGCTGGTACTTTACGTGGCGCAGGTGCATGGAGCCCTTGCCACCCTTACCAGAGCGGCATTGTATCTTTACGTAGTCTACGAAATTGGATTCAGCCATTTATTCTTTAATTAAATATTTTAGAAGTTAAAGAAGTTAAGAGAAGTTATCACTCCCTTCGGTCGTTAAGGAAGTTAAAGGACATATGTCTTAAAGATAGTCAACAAAGCTATTGTCCCTTCACTTCCCTCATACTTCTCTTAACTTCTTCTAAATTCCTATCTTAGAGGTTGTCGATTACATTGCAAACACGTGCGAAGATCTCATCTACAGTACCGAGACCCTCGATGTGGTGATGAATGCCTTCCTTCTCATACCAATCGATGAGCGGAGCAGTCTGTGTATGATAAACATTGAGACGCTTCTTGATAGTCTCCTCATTATCATCAGAACGGCCGCTTTCCTTACCGCGGTTAATCAGGCGAGCCATCAGCTCATCCTCAGGAACAGCCAACTCAATCATCGCAGCAATCTTATGACCACGCTCAGAAAGCATCTTCTTCAGAGCCTCAGCCTGTGGAGTGGTACGTGGGAAACCATCGAAGATTACACCAGCGTGATCCTTACCGAAGCTATCGTATACACTTGCGAGGATGTCAATCATCAACTCGTCTGGAATCAACTGACCATTGTCGATATAACCCTTAGCTGTCTTACCTAGTTCTGTACCGTTCTTGATTTCGTTACGAAGTACGTCACCTGTAGAAATGTGACCGAGACCATACTTCTCGATCATCTTGTCGCTCTGTGTGCCTTTACCTGCACCTGGAGCGCCGAAAATTACGATATTTTTCATTTTTACCTTAATATATATATAAAATATTTATGTTGTGTCAGAAACTAATATTCATTCATCCATTTCTGTCCCCAAGGAGACAAAAGTATAGCAATAGTTATGCCAAAGAAAACGGTAAACATGCCTAAAAATATTAAAGTGTTCATCTTACATCCTCCTATTTTTATTGTTAAACTTATTATATTTTTTACGCTTTGCTTCTTTTTCTTTTTTACCTTTCTTATCAAAATACAGAGCAAACCCCAAAAGGGCCACTGCCAAGATAAAGCTAACCAGATAAATAAGCCAATGAAGTTCTTCCCCCATATCTCCAACAAAAGTCGTAATAAACGCAGCTGTTATAAGATATTTGGAAATATCTATAAAATAATCACTCAGTTTCTCCCACATGCTTCACCTCCTATTCTTCTACAATGGTGTAGATATCGCGGAGGTTTCTGCCTTCTTGGTCGTAATCCAATCCATATCCCACGATGAAATCGTTAGGGATTTCCATAACAGCATAGTTGATATCAAGGTCAACCTTCAGGTTGCCTGGCTTCACGAGGAGGGAACAAACCTCAACGCTGGCTGGGTTCATCTTCTTCAGGTCTTCAATCATGTGAGCCATGGTAAAACCGGAATCTACGATGTCCTCTACGATAACCACGTGGCGGCCTGCCAAATCCTGGTTCAAACCCATAAGAGTCTTCATACTGCCCGTAGAGCTTGTACCTTCGTAAGAAGCATACTTCACAAAAGATATTTCGCTAGGTATCGTAATCATTCGCATCAAATCGGCGGCGAAGATAAACGCACCATTCAACACTGCCAGGAAAACAGGTTTCTTGCCTGCATAATCCTGGTTGATACGGTCGGCCACGACCTGTACTTTCTTCAGAATCTCAGCCTCAGGAATCGATGTCTTGAAGCTCTTATCCTTGATCTTTACTATGCTCATAGTCTGTTCTATAATAATATTTTCTGCAAAATTACGAAAAAAACATGAAACTTCGTGCTTTCATCAACTATTTTTTGTACTTTTGCATGAAAATAACCGTTTATCTGCATGAGTTGACAAATTATCACGACAGTTCGCGCAGATAATACTAAGATTATCAGATAATATGAAGATTTTCACAAGCGCTCAGATTCATGAGTTAGATAAATACACCATTGAGCACGAACCTATCAGTTCGCTCAACCTGATGGAACGTGCAGCCAAAGCGCTGACACGTGCCATAAAAGAGGAATGGTCTAACCGCACTCCAGTAGTTGTCTTCGCCGGTCCGGGTAATAACGGCGGCGATGCGCTTGCTGTAGCGAGAATGCTCAGCGAGGATGGATATGATGTAAGTGTATACCTCTTTAATGTACAGAACAAACTGTCGGCAGACTGTCTTGCCAACAAGAAGCGTCTGCTGGATGCAAAGAGAGTGAAATTTACTGAGATAACCACCAACCTGGACCCTCCCAAGCTGAATGCAGAAATGCTGGTGGTGGACGGACTCTTTGGAAGCGGGCTCAACAAACCATTGGCTGGTGGATTCGCTGCGATGGTGAAATATATCAACCAGAGTCCTGCCAAGGTAGTAAGCATCGATATCCCTTCGGGACTGATGACCGAGGACAATTCCTATAATATCCATGCCAACATCATTCGTGCCAGTCTGACCCTTACCCTGCAGCAGAAGAAACTGTCGATGCTGATGGCGGATAACCAGCAGTACCTGGGCAGACTGCGCGTGCTCGACATCCGACTTTCCCAGGAATTCATCCAGAATACGGAGTGCCGGTGCCGCATACTCGAAGAGAACGACATCCGTCCGCTCCTGAAATCGCGCAGCGACTTTGCTCATAAAGGCAGCATGGGTAATGCGCTGCTCATAGCGGGAAGTTACGGCATGAGCGGCGCTTCGGTATTAGCCACCAAGGCTTGTCTGAGAACCGGTGCGGGCAAGGTTACAGCCCATACCCCAAAGCGGAATTATGAAATCATGCAGATTTCGGTACCTGAAGCGGTACTGCAGATGGATGCTGAAGAAACCATATTCAGCGAACCGGTAGATACAGAGATGTTCGATGCGCTGGGCGTAGGTCCTGGATTGGGACAGAACGAGACAACAGCCATCGCCCTCATCGCCCAACTGCGCCGTGCTACCTGTCCGCTCGTCATTGATGCCGATGCGCTCAATATTCTTTCCAGCCACAGGGCGTGGATGCAGCAGTTGCCAAAGAATATCATCATGACACCTCATCCGAAGGAGTTCGACCGGCTTGCCGGCAATGCGAGCAGCAGCTGTACCGAAAGACTGATGAAGGCAAGCGAACTGGCAGAACGACTCCAGGCATACATTATATTAAAGGGACATTATTCTGCACTATGCCACCCCAACGGAAAGATTGATTTCTGCAGTACGGGTAATAGTGGCATGGCAACAGCAGGCAGCGGTGATGTGCTGACAGGTATCATCACCGGTCTTCTGGCAAGAGGATACAAACAGGAAGATGCCTGTCGACTGGGTATGCATCTTCATGGTCTGGCAGGCGATCTTGCTGCTAAAGATCTGGGCAAAGAGAGCCTCATCGCCAGCGACATTATCCAGTATCTTCCGAAAGCATTCCTCAGATTGGAAGAATAATTATCAAGAAATAAGAATATCCATAAAAGTCAGGAGCTCTCGGCTTCTGACTTTTTTACTTGTTTCTGTGCATCATAGAACCTTACTTCCAAGGTTCTCCTTAAATCATCACGACGGTCCATATTCAACTTTTTGCGAATATGGCAACGCTGGCTGGTGATATTTGATTCACTCTTATTGAGTTTTGCACAAATTTCCTTTAAAGACCGCCCCTGGAGAATCAGCTTGCATATTTCCTTTTCGCTGAACGTAAGCCCATCACAAACCTGATCCCATGCCACTCTATTCAATTCTTCATTAAACAGATGTTCAGAAGCATGGGTAATAATCTTCTGCCGGACATCAGGAGTCAGACGCTTCATCAGGCTTTCTGCTGCTTCCGGTTGATTATCCTTCAAATCGGCAAGCATATTCAACGCCTTGTTTTCAACCCGAGCCATCCGTTTCGGCTGGCGCAACCCCTTGGTTACAATTCTCATATTATATACAGCCACATAAACCAACATCATGAAACCCAGGAAAACAGTCTTCAGACTGAACAGAGCTGGCATAAGCGGAGTGTTGAACAGGTATATCAGCAATATCGGTATTATACCCACCGTGATGATGGTGCAAGTCTTGTACAAGGTTTGGCTCAACGCTGTAATAGCCAGGATAAAGACGACAAACAGGTTGCAGATAACACTCAAGTTATCATTGGGCAAACCAAAATTGATACAAAATACGCTATCAAGAGCCAGTTTGGCGAACATCAGAAGGTAAAGAGAAGAAATACCCTTCACAAAAGCAATCTTCCGTTTCCAAATCAGAAACTGCAGGATGCAGAACACGAATGTATGCAAACAACAGAGGCTTAAACCATAAGGTTCTTTCACCAGCAGAAAGAGCATAATATGATAAGGTATGATAACCAGCTCGCTTATCGTCAGAAGTAGAAAGGCGATAATGCGTCGGCGGTCTACCACACCACAATATTGAGGGCATAAATGATGCTCTACCCTCACAATCAGGTTTACAATGTCATTCTTCAGTTTCATTTCGTTTTGGTTATTTTCTTAAATCTTACTTATATTTTCGTAAGTCAAACGGCTCTTTTTCTAGGAAATTGCCATTTTTTAGGGAATTATTGATTTCGGCTGCAAAATTACAAATAATATCATAAATTCGTGTTCAAATATCAGAAAATCGTGCAACTTTAACGATTTTAAGCATAAATCAGCGTACTATTTTGTTAAAAAGGGCACTTTTCAGTATTTTTCAGTGCAGAAAAGTTTGGTCGTTTTAAATATTCACTATACTTTTGCAGCCGTAATCCAAAAATTTGAGATACAGATGAGCTAAAAAGTAAGTTGAAAGTAAACTGGAAGTAAAAAAGAAACAGTGGAAATCAGACTTCAGGAAACAAGAGTTCTCAGTAACTTCAGGTATTGGTGATCATTATAATAAAGAGTATAAGTAAGTAAAAGGTGATTCTAAATCATTCAATGTATTTTTTCAATAAAAATTAATTGAGGTATGAAGAAAAGGATTTTAATTGCGTTAGTGGCACTCGGCAGTTTTATCTGTCCTGCTCTAGCGCAGAAAGCAGCGGTAAAGACCAACTTGCTGTATGATGCAACGACAACCATGAACTTGGGTGTTGAATTCGGTCTTTCACCAAAATGGACACTCGACGTATCCGGAAACTACAATCCTTGGACGTTTTCAAAGAACAAGAAATGGAAACACTGGCTCGTACAGCCAGAGGCGAGATACTGGTTCTGTAACAAAATGATGGGTTCATTCATCGGCTTCCATGCCCTGGGTGGATCTCACAACATCGGTGGCATGGATCTTGACTTCAAGTTCCTGGGCACTGATTTCTCTAAGCTGAAAGACTATCGGTATGAAGGATGGTTTATCGGTGCAGGTGTAGCTTACGGCTACGCTTGGGCTCTCTCGAAACATTGGAATTTGGAAGCAGAACTTGGCGTAGGCTACGTCTACTCTAAGGCAGATAAGTTTAACTGTGCACAATGCGGAGATAAACTGGAAGATGACAAGGCACACAACTATGTGGGCCCGACGAAAGCTGCCCTCAACTTAGTGTATGTTTTTTAAAAAGAATCAGTCATGAATACATATAATATAATAGGTAGTATGTTCGGAGCCTTGCTTATCGCGCTTCCTGTATCAGCCGATAACACCCAACAGGCTTACAAGAACCTGAAAATCCAGAATAAGGCAATCAAAAAGGTTGGCAACCAGGTGAAAGTGGCTATGGACCTGAACCTAGACCACATTCAGCTTGCCAGCAACAACGGTCTCATCTATACCCCAATGATTCTCAACGAAAAGGATACGCTCTTTATGCCAAGCGTTGAGGTAATGGGCAAAAAGAGATACATTTACTATCAGCGTAACCAGAAAACGGCTACGGCAACCCCACTCATCGTGGCACTCCGTAAGAACAAGACAGCACAGACGCTTCATTATGAATATGCCGCTCCGTTCAGCGACTGGATGAAGAACTCAAACTTCGCCATCAGCAATGATGCCTGCGGCTGCAACCAGCAACTTCTCGACGAAGGCATTCTGAATCCGGAAGGACGTGCATTCTCTACTCCGAAGAATCTCTTCTGTGCTTATGTACAGCCTAAGGCGGAAGCCGTAAAGGCTAGAAAGGAGAACGGTTCTGCCCGTTTGAACTTCAAGGTGAACAAGTGGGATATCCTTTATGATTTGGGCAACAATGCCAGCGAACTGGATAATATCCGCAAGACACTCGACCTCGTGAAGAACGATTCGGATGTTACCATCACCAAGATAACACTTCACGGCTATGCATCACCAGAAGGCGGATATGCCAACAACAACAAGTTGTCGCTAAACCGTACACAGGCACTTCTGCAGCATATCCTGAAGACCTATCCTATTTCTTCAAATCTGTTTGCGACCACAGCTACAGCGGAGGACTGGGCGGGAACCATCAAGTATGTAAATGAGAACGATGTTCCTCAGAAGGAAGTTGCACTTGAGATTATCAACAGCAACATGCAGCCAGATGCCAAGGAGAAAGCATTGCTCAAGAAGGCTCCTCAGGCTTATCACTATCTTCTGCAGAATGTATGGCCATCACTTCGCCGTACCGACTATACGATAGAATATGATGTACAGGCATTCAATGTAGAAAAGGCTCGCGAGGTTATCAAGACCCGTCCTCAGAAGCTCTCTCTCCAGGAGATGTATCTGGTAGCGCAGACTTATCCTAAGGGCAGCGACGAATTCAACAATGTTTTCGACATAGCAGTAAGAATGTACCCTGAAGATAAACTTGCCAATCTCAATGCAGCCTCAGCAGCCATCGAACGTGGCGACAAGGTGAGTGCAGAGAAATATCTTCTGAAAGCAGGCGACAGCGCCGAGGCAAACAATGCCCGCGGTTGTCTGGCTGCCATGAAGGAAGACTATCAGACTGCCAAGCAATACTTCGAGAAAGCAGTTGCCGGCGGTTTGAAGGAGGCGCAGGAAAACCTGGATAAGGTTAACCAGGCGCTTTAAAGTAACTATTTACTTTCTATTTATATAAGTATAAGTTAAAAGATGATGTTAAATACGATCTGTTTTCAGCGGATTGTGCCAATATGTGCGAAACCTAATTTTGAGAATAAGAATTAATTAAATATATTGTATAACTTTTTTTGTATTAAGTAAAAAGATTATGAAAAAAATGAATTTGCTCGTAATGAGCTTGGTTTCAGCCGCAGCTTTGTCTTTCACTAGCTGCAGCAGTAATGATGATTTGGCTGGCAACGCTGGTCAGGAGAAGGTAGACAAGTTCTACATGACTTTGAATGTACAGACTCCAAAGTCAGATGGTACCAGAACTGTAGTTAACAAGCCTACAGTGGATGCAACAGCAGCAGAGTCAGATGTTACAAGTGGTACAATCTACTTGGTAGATGCTGCGGGTAAAGTTGTTTTCACAAAGGAAATCTCAGAAACAGAATGGAAAGCAGGTAAGCCAACACAGGGTAAAGATGGTTCTACCCAGATTAAGATTGAAGTAGAAAAGGTGGTTGCAGGTGCAACATATAAGGTATACTTCCTGGCTAACGCTACAGATGCTAAACCATGGGAGAATATCTTCACAGCAACAAATAAGTTTGCTAAGCCATACGATACAGACTCTAAGTTCGCAATGTTCAACCAGAACGATAAAGATGTTAAAGGCAATAGTTATACTGTAGTATTTACCGATAACAACAAGAAGGAGACTAGTGCTGCACAGATTAAATACGACAACGCTGTAAGCCCTATCAAGATTGAGCGTTTGACAGCTCGTATTGATGAGCCAACATCTAATGCTACAGAAATTAAAGCATACACAAAGTCTGATGCTACACCTGCAGAGAAGAAGGCTATGGAAGATGCTGTAAATAAAGTTGAGTCTGTAAAAATGACTGGCTATGCTATCTCTAACTTGGCAAACAAGAGCTATATCATGCAGAACTGGACTGCAACAACTCTGAACATTCCTTCAGACATCACATATTATCAGCCAACAACAGAGTTCGGTACAGCTACTTTGCTTGAGAACGGAGACTACTTCACTACAGCAACAGCTCCTAATACTCATAAGGATTATGTATTTGAGAACAACTCATCTACTGCAGCAACTTCAATGTACTTCGAATATACTGTAAAGCTAAAGGATATGACTGACGCAGACTTCACAGATGGCACATTCTACCGTTACAACAACGTTATCTACAAGAGCTTCGCTGACATCTATAAAGCTTACAATGATGTAGAGGGTCTCTTCGGTGGTAAGACTGCAGATCAGATGAAGAATGACTTGATAGCAGCTAAGACTGCACCAACTGCTGAGGGTGCCCCAACTGTAGAAAGCAAATTGGATGCATTCCGTCAGGCATACAAGATTGAAGTCTTCAACTGCGGTAAGACATACTACAAGCAGGCTATCAAGGATCAGTACATCGGTTACGAGAATGCTATCCAGCGTAATAGCATCTATCGCTTGACTGTAAACAATATCTTCAACGTTGGTGCACAGGTTCCTAACGGCACACCAGACAAGGAAGGTTTGTTCTATCTTGATGTTACTGTTTCTGTTAACCCTTGGGTTCTCAATACACAGGACGTTGACTTTAAGTAATATTCCGTCAAACCAGACAGATAAAATATAAATACTTATATATATACCAAGACTCTCGGGGGAGCAATCCTCCTCCGAGAGTTTATCAATCAAACGTTCGTTGTGCAAAGCAACGAAACATTCTTAAAAGATAACTAACATTGCCGCCTATGTATAAAAGGCGGGAGACACAAAGACGTGCCGTCATACCCCAACCCGAAAGACTGGCACTTTTCATCCTTAGAAAATAACGATGCCGAAGGCAACGAAACAGAGAGCTGATAAAGCAAAGATATTCGCTACCTACGGCACTCTCTATATAAAATAAGTAAAAGTAAAAGATTATAAAAGATAAAGAATATGGCACATTTCCTCAAAAACAAATGTTGCAAGCTGGTTTGCATCTCAGCCATCGCACTCACTTCTCTTTCATCATGCATGAAAGATGATATCACGGGCTGCCCTACAGCTAAGTTGTCGCTCAAATTCGACTATACTTATAATGTGAAAGAGGCTGATGCTTTCTCTGCTGAGGTGAAGAACCTCAACGTTTATGTATTCGACAAGAACGGTAAGTTCGTAGATAACTATACCGAGTCGGCTGACAAGTTTGAAACAGGTCATAAGATGGAAATCACAGACCTGCAAGCAGGCAAGTATACCTTCGTCTGCCTGGCTCGTGACAAGCAGCCTGCCGCAATGGGAACAAGAGCCGAAGGTGATGATGAGACCGAGTTTAGCTTTACTAAACTTACCCCAGGTATCTCTACCATCAACGACCTGCAAGAGGAAATGGGCAAAAAAAACGAAGAAGAATCCGTAAACGACAAGCACTTCACCGCACTCTATACCGCACAGGACTCCCTCAACTTTGATGGAGAAAACGATGTGCAGGGAAAATTGAGTCTGATGAAGTGTACCAAAACATACCGCGTGGTGATGCTTCCATTCGAACCCGACCAGGAAGGATTCACAGCCGAAAACTTCGATGTAGAAATCAAAGGTTCTGCTGCCCTACTCGACTATAAGGGCGACAAGGTAAAGCCAAAGGCAATCACCTATCTTCCTTATGAGAAGAAACTGGTAGAAAACCACAGCGGCAAGACCGAGGTAGAAGGCGAAGACGTAGAAAAGGCGCTGGTTTACGACCTGTCATCATCACGTATGTTCGAAACCAAAGATGACAACAAGAGTCGCGCTGCCGACGGATCCAGCCAATATGATGACAAGCGCATCGTCATCACCGACAAGCGCATCAACAAAGTCATCTTCAACCACTCCCTGCCTTGGTTCCTCTCACTCTGTGCCAGCGACCGCTACGGCAAAGACTGGAGCGACCAGCAGTATCTGGACCGTCAGGACCATTACACTCTGGTATTCTACGTGCCAGCTCCAAGTTCTACCTACAGCATGGATGCAAGAATCAAGGTAAACAACTGGGTTCTGAATCTTCAGAATGCCGACCTGGGAAAATAAGAAAAGAAAGAAGTATAAGTAAAAGGAAGAAAATATGAAACGCTATCAATCTACTCTGACCAAGATGACACGCCCAGTGTGTATGGCACTCGCTGCCTTGCTCATGGTAGGCGCAATGGCATCCTGTTCAGAGAACGAAAATACAGAAACAGCTCTAGGCGACAATGCCTATCTGAGCCTCAGTTTCTCTACCGGCACCGGAAACAGTACCAGAGCCGGAGAAACTAGCGGAAAGGTTCTTGCCGACAATGAGACTGATGCGAATCCTACTCAGGAGAGCGACATCCACAACATCAAGGTGTGGGTGTTCAAATCAAATACCGGCGATGAAGCCACTCCTATCTCCTATAAAGCAGAAACGCTGAGCGAAGTGAAGAACGGTAACTATACCCTGAACCTCCGATTTCTGAGAAAGATTGGCGGCGAAGAAGTAAAGGAAATCGACCTTTACATCCTGGCAAACTCTGAGAGCATCAACATGCTGGACCAGATGAAAGGCAAAGACCTCAGTTCTGTTACCCGCAAAGATCTGAAAGAAGTCAGCTTTACCTCACCTTTCGGTATCAATAGCGATGGTACTGCAGAAACAAAAGAAGTGCCAGCCGGAAAGGGACTCCCTATCTCCCGTGCCATCACGCAGATTTCTGTAGACAGGCATGTGGCTGATACAGAAGAAGGAGCCAAAGACAAAGGCATCAAGATTCCTCTGGTTCGCGCCGTTTCGAAACTCCATTTTTACTTTGCCCGCAAATCGGGTTCTGATGCCAATACCAGTCAGGTAAAGGTAACAAGAATAGAGGTAGAAGGAAACACCATTCCTACCGCCAGCTATGTTTTCCCAGACGAAGCGACATATAACGAGGATGGTTACAACCAGAACGTAACCAGCCAGAAATACAACAACGCAGGTACGACTTATGTACCAACCACTCTGAAACTGGCAGGTGTTGAGAACACGGATATCAAGGAAGTGGAGGATCCTAAGAGTTTCATCAAAAAGAGTAATCAGTCTGCCCAGCAATATCTGGATGCTTTTAAACAGGCAGACATCCGTTCTCACAATCTCTGTTATCTCCGTGAGACCAACAAAGCCATCCGAGGCACCATCTACTATTCATTAGATGGCGGAGCTACCGAGAAGAGCGAGACCTTCAATATTCCTTCAGAAGGAAATGCCATCAGAAACAGAGAACTGGTAGTTTACGGTTATTTCCTCAACGGACAGATGGGCAAACTCACCGTTACTCCTACTATTCAGGAATGGCAGGATGGAGGAACATTCGATTTTATCGATGCCTCTACGAATGTGGTTATCCCTGGCGGAAATCAGACAGACTGGGGCTACAAGGTATATTATGGTTTCCCAAAACTCGGACCGATGATTACGCTCAAGGATATCGATACAAAAGGTAAGCCTTGGATTCTCCAGACAGACAACCCGATGTTCGGATTCGTAGAATGCGACGAAAATGGCAAATATCCGGAAAAAGAACCGGTTTACGATACAAACATTTCAGACAAAAACGATGGAAACAATATAATTGGATATACTTATCATATAGATGATTTCATCATCAATCAAAGTGGTGAGAAGAAGACGCTCTACTTCTATGTCGTGCCAAAGAACAGACTGGATCTGGCAAAGCCACACAATGTAAAGGCTCAGGTGTTCCTGACGAAATATCCAAACGATAAGTTTGTCCTGAATCCAGGTTTCAAATATAAAGGATGTAAAGAGGGAAAATTCGCCGGTAAGGATATTCACTTTGAACAAGTATTATAAAGACAACAGAAAACAATATTCATCATGAAGAAGTTATATAAAGACATAAGATTCGCAAAATGCATCTTGGCTCTTACGGCAGGATGGCTCATGGCAGGATGCTCGGCTGAAGACGAACTGGGAAACGGTTCGGCTGCACAACAGCTGAGCCTCACTCCCATGGTCAACGACCTGCAGACCACAAGAGTGAAGGAAGAAGTGAATCTTCATGAAAAAACTCTGTCTTCTCTTGACTTTAAAATGTTCGAACCGACAAATGGTGATTGTAGAATCGACCGCCAGTTTACAAGTCCGGCAGAAAACCAGGCAGAGGTACTGGCTTCCGGCAACTGGAAGGAGAGCCAGGACCTCCAGCCAGGTCAAAGTTATGCATTCTATGCAGCAGCCAACACCAAGCAGAGCCTGCAAGGCAAAAGCCTGAATGAACTTCAGAATGCTACCCAGCAGGACGCGGATATCTGGAAGCCTTACTCTACAGACAACAGCAAGAAGCTGTTACTGATGAGCAGTCATGGTTCATACAAGATTACAGAAGAGGCAGAACAGAATATCCCGGTAAAACTGGTAAGAGCTGCAGCCAAGATCAAGCTCAACATCTCTTCTACGGTGAAGGATTACCATATTTCTGACGTTCAGTGGAAACTCATCAATTACAATACCAATACTACCATCTTTGCTGGTGCTGATCAAACCGCAACTCCATCTATCATATCAGACAACAATACCTGGAGCCCGGCAGCATCTGCAGAAGATGAGAAGGGGAATAATGTCTTCACGGTAACCACCTACAGTTATTCCACCCAATGGGAAACTCAGGAAAAAATGCCACAGATTGTAGCAAAGGTCAACTTTAAATATAAGGACAAATCTAAACCTGATATTCCGAAGGAATTGAAGATACCGGTTCGTGACCCTCAGGGTGACAAGAGGTTAGACCGCAACTATATCTATACCGTCAATGCAGTCATCAAGTATCTGGATACCAATACAGATATTGATTACGATGACGACCTTGGTTATCTCAAGTGGCAAATTACGAAATGGACGCAAGGAGAAGAAACTAAGGTAAAAGGCGACAAGGCTGACTATCTGATAGTTTATCCTACCACAATCAGTATGAAAGGAATGGACGACAACGACAGCCAGATAGATGAAAGTATAAGATGGATGGCATCAGCAGAATGTAATATACAAGATTACGCATACTATTCGTTCGACTCAAACGGAACAATACACAAAAATGAGAACAATATCAACCAACCAGGAGGTGCAGAATTACGAAAAAACACTGAGACTGGTGACGGAAATTGCGGCTACATAAAAATCAGCGCTGGGTATCCAGCGCACAACACCATTGTATACTGCACTTTCAATCTCTGTGTAAACGGATCAAACAAGAAACAAAAAATCATTGTAAAAAAATACCCTAGTATCTACTCACTCAATGTAGAAAGTACGGGTACTTTGAATCCATGGCAAAATAAACACCTATACACGATTCAACACTCAGTGACAAAGAGCAATAACTCCTATAGCGTGGCAAAGCCATCAGATAAAAATAACAATACGGTATCACCTGCTTTCATCATTGCCTCTACCAACAACAGTAGGTTGCAATCAATAAGCAGCAATGACGAAGCCAAGAACTACTGTGAACATTACACAGAAAGTGCAAAGACAAGTAAAGGCAAGAATCTTGATCTAAGCGGTTGGCGTTTGCCTACAAAAGAAGAGGTTAAAAAAATTATTAGTTTACAATCATACGATAAAGTTATTCCTAAGGAACTGTTACTAGGTGAATCCTACTGGACATTCGATGGCGAAAAGTCTGACGATCAAAGCAACACTAGTTTCAAGGGAACCTATGTTCGTTGCGTACATGACTTGACACCAGATGAAATCGAGAAAATCGAGGATCAAGGTATAGAATAAAGAAGGTTAATGATATGAAACAAATAAGATTACATATTGGTATGATAGCAGTGCTGTTAACATTTATGTTGACAGCCTGCACTGATTGTATAGTAGACAACGAGACTTCAAGCAACGAGGCTGAAGATGGTTACTATACCGCTCACTTCAATATAGCCATACCTAGCTTCGAGAAGCAAACAGCTACAAGAAGTACAGTTTACATGAACGAAGGTATTAGAAGTAAAGATGATTTAAAACTATTCTGCTTCGACAACGAAGGCCAATTTGTTGGTTTTGGAAATATTAAAGATCAGTTCAAATCCATCGAAGGGTTTGATAGAGACAATGATGGTAATTACTGGACCACAAGTAAGAATAAAATTGAGCAAGACAGTACCGCTGTATCAGGAGGTGACATAAATGGGGACGGAAGTTCAGAACTTAGAGAATTCAATGCAGAAATCCCAAACAAGACTTCTCGTATCCACTTAGTAGCTAACGCTACTGAACAATATAATTCCCTTAACGATATAGATGAAAACGGGCATAACGTTCAATGGAAATGGGTAGGAATGCATGAAAACATGCTTATGACAACTTTCGAGACAAATCATACAGAAAAGCAAGAAGTGATGACTCGCTATTGGGGATACATCAAAAGAGACACCCCTAATCAACTGAAGGAGTATCTTACCAATACAGACAAACAAAAAGACTACATCATCCATCTTATAAGAGACAGAGCGAAGATTTCTGCCGTTTGGAGCGACGCGGCTAAAAAAGCAAACGCGAACCTTAAAAGCAGCGATTTCGGAATATCTGTTTTCAATGGTGTACAATACGGAACTATAGCACCATTCAATCGAGACAGCTTGAAGTTCGATGATACTACAGGAGGCAAAGATTGGACATGGAAACCTACATATATAACACCATCCGTAAGCACTAAGAGACTGAAAGGTAGCAATGGGCAAATGTACAATCCGACAGCAGCCTTTGAAGAAAGTAACTTGCCAACTGACCCTGCTAAGGTCACTATAAAGTATAATGGTAAATTCTATTTCATATACCTTCAGGATAAAAACAACAAGCCATACGCCATCAAGCGTAACTATGAATACAGAATCATCATAGACAAACTGGACGAAAGCTATGGCAAAGGAAGTTCTGAGGAAGCGATAAAAGGTGCACCGGTCAATAACCCTTGGATTAGAGTAGAACAGATTGTACCGGGAGTTTCTGATGGATATTACGAACTGGCTATCGTCGGAGGTACTTATAAGACTGTAAATACAGGTGAAAAGACAGAACAGATTGTACAGTTCACTTATAAGGGTAGCGATGCCAAAACGAAGCAAACTACCGATTTCGAGGCTTTATGGACCCAGAATCTGACATACGCAACAGCAGATGCCCCAGTGGTTACCGACTATAAATATAATGAAACTTCAAAGACCGGTACCGGTACCATCACCTATAGGCTGGACAAGATAGACAAGACGTGGCGAGAAGGCATCATCTACCTCACCGACAAGAAGCATGGACTCAATAGAAACATCCATCTCTATAGTGTGAGTGAGGCTAGTTATGACATCCAAGACAAAATCAATATTGGCGCAGCATTGAACAGCGAAGGAGATTTCACCATCACCATTCCTAAGGATTATCCTGACGGACTGGTGCCTGTGAATTTCAAAATCGCATCCAATGATATCAATCCAGAAGACTGGAAGGTAGAAATAGGTGATACTGGAGCCGAAACGAATGACGACTGCAAAACAGGCAGCTGGTTTACCTATAAGGCAGAAGTAATCAAGAGAAATCCGGTATCCCTTCTGGAGGATGGAAAAAGAAAGTATACATATACCTTTAAGTTGAGGAATGTGCGCAGCAATGCCCAAAAAGGTGAAAAGGGATGCTTCTGGCTGAAGGCTGATAACTTCAACCAAGGAATGGCTAAGAAGTTTGAATTCACCTATCAATAGTAAGTCTTAGAAGAGTTTAGTTCATATATCTGTATCGGGGCGCATATCGTTTCAAAATTTAAATGCCCCACAAATATCAATGAAATAGGTAATAAAATAATTATCATTTACTATACAAATAGTATGCGGGAACCAATAAATTAAACTAGACTGGTCGTTGGAACTGTAGTTGCCGAGGTGATCTCACCTTCTATAGTTCCGCGGCTTTTTTTTATATTAAAAACCTTGCCACTTTCAATTTTATTTTGTAATTTTGCACCCGTTAGTAATATCATTAATTCCAATATAAAGATGATGGCAAGATTCATATTCCTCAGTTTCTTCATGCTGGTTGGAGCCTTAGCCCCAACCAAGGCTCAGAACAGTTTCCCATACCCTGCTCTGCCAGACAGTCTGCGCAGCGTAGAGCAACGCGCAGCATACCTGAGTGAGCACTATTGGGACAACTTCAACTTTTCCGATACCCTGGAACTGGCAAACAAGGAGATGGCAGAACAGGGCTTTGTCAACTTCATCGATATTCTGGCACGTTTCGACCAGGAAATAGCCCAGAAGGGTATTGCTGCCTTTACAGCCAAAGCTTACCAGCAGAAGCCATCTAAAGAGAAGTTTGAAAGCCTCATCGAGCATTATTATGAGAACCCTGAGTCGCCCATGCGCAACGACAGGGTATATGCCCTGTTTCTGGAAGACATGGCTAAATCGCCATACTTTGATGAAACCGAGAAAGAAAGAATAGGATTTAAACTGAAACAGGCAAGAAAGAACCTGCCTGGCACACAGGCTACCAATATCAGTTTTATGCTGGAAGACGGCAAGCCTCATCAGTTGAGCGACTACCGGGAAAAGAAGGTTATCTTATATTTCTACGATCCTGACTGCGAGAACTGCCACAAGATATCTGCATGGCTCGACAAACAGACAATACCAGCCGGCTTCAGTCTGCTCCGCATCGTAGCAGATAACCGATTGAGCACGATTTACGGGCTCAAAGCCATGCCAACCATTTACCTGTTGGATAAAGAGAATAAGGTGATATTAAAAGACTGTACACCTGAACAGCTCATGGAAACGTTACGGGGAAATGAAAACAGAAAGTAAAACTAGACTGGTCGAAAGAAGCGACATCTGTTATTGAATAAACATATCATTTACTATCATTTGTCTTAACTTCGTATATTATATATCAACATACCATTCATTATAATTGTAACTTCATATCATTTATTATATATCTGAATTGCATTTTACTATTTATATGTATCTTAATTAGCTCGGGAAGAGTCATACTTCAACTTGAACTCCTCACGAACGTGATCATTGCGCTTTACAACAACCACATAGTCACCATCCTTAACTGTTCCTACCTTGGCAACAAGCGTATAATAACCATACTGACCAGACTTTCCATAATCACCTGTTTCGGTAATGATTAACTTCTTGCCAACCAACTGAGTTGCAAACTTGATATTTGTACCTTGGTCGAAGATTACATTCTTATGAGTCAGCATCAGCTGACCACCCGGAAGAACCTTGCAGACCAACTTCTCATCATTCTCAGCCTTACTGTTAGACTCCTCGCTTACGGCAGAGCCCGCAGTCATGGAATAGCTGAGCAAAGAGAAACCTGACTCATCGGTGGTAACGCGACTAACTGTTTCACCCATTTCATCGTCAGATGCACTGCAACTAACAAATCCTATTGTCATCATAGTCATAGCGATGACCATCATAAAATACTTCTTCATAGTTATACCATTTACTAATTGTTTTCATTATCATTTAAACCTGTCATCTTCAGATTCCAGCCTTTCGGCCATTACCATCCGATGCTTTTAAAAACAAACACCTTTCGGTTTAAATCATCTTTTACAATTACACAAATGATATGTTGGGAGGAGTGATATCATTTACTATTGGTTATCATTTACTATTGGTTATCATTTACTATTGCTTATCATTTACTATAGGGCTTGTACCCCTCTTACATGTCCTTTTCTTTCGTTTGAACATTGCAAATATAGGAAAAAAGTCAATAAGATGCAAGTTTTCATAGTTAAATAATGTAAAGGTTTTCATGTTATCGTGCACAATGCGCCTTGTCTGCTGACAGTTTGAATGACTACGAGAAAAAAGGGGATAAAACAAAAGCGGGAACCCTTTCGGATTCCCGCTCATATCTTTTGTTGTAAAATCTCGAAGATTAGTCGAGGTTAGCCAACTTGTTGTCAGAATGAAGAACATCCTTGATCTTGTGGCTATAGAGGTCAACCATGTACTCACGAGCCTTACCGCAGTACTGACGTGGGTCGAAGTACTCTGGGTGAAGAGCCAATGTCTCACGAACACCTGCTGTGAAAGCAAGACGAGAGTCAGAGTCGATGTTGATCTTGCAAACAGCGCTCTCAGAAGCCTTAGTCAACTGCTCCTCTGGGATACCAACTGCATCTGGCAACTTGCCACCGAACTTGTTGATGATATCAACATACTCCTGAGGAACTGAAGAAGAACCGTGGAGAACGATAGGGAAACCAGGAAGCTGCTCCTCAACTGCTGCCAATACGTCGAATGCCAATGGAGGAGGAACGAGGTGACCAGTCTTAGGGTCACGTGTGCACTGCTCTGGCTTGAACTTGTAAGCACCGTGAGAAGTACCGATAGAGATAGCCAATGAATCAACACCTGTACGTGTAGCGAAATCAACAACCTCCTCAGGCTTTGTATAGTGAGACTCCTCAGCAACTACGTCATCCTCAACACCAGCGAGGACACCGAGCTCACCCTCTACAGTTACACCGAACTGATGAGCGTAGTCAACAACCTTCTTTGTCAATGCAATGTTCTCCTCGTATGGAAGTGCAGAACCGTCGATCATTACAGAAGAGAAGCCGAAATCTACACAGCTCTTACATGTCTCGAAGCTATCACCGTGATCGAGGTGGAGAACGATCTCTGGATGGTTGCAGCCCAACTCCTTAGCGTACTCTACAGCACCCTCTGCCAAGTAACGGAGCAATGTAGGGTTAGCATACTTACGAGCACCCTTAGATACCTGGAGGATAACTGGTGACTTCAAGTTTGAAGAAGCCTGGATGATAGCCTGAAGCTGCTCCAAGTTATTGAAGTTGAAAGCAGGAACGGCCCAACCGCCCTTGATAGCTCTTGCGAACATTTCCTTAGTGTTCACAAGACCGATTTTCTTGTAATCTACTGCCATAATTGTTATTAATTTTATTGTTTAATGAAACATTCTTTTCTTTCATATATATAATAAGGTGTAGAACTTATGAGGCTCTTTCCTTACCGAGTGCAAATTTACTTTTTTCTTTTGAGACAACAAAATGATAATTCGATTTTTCGTATTGCAATCGAGTTAAAAAAGTTAATTCCGTACCTATACCCTACAAAACACAAAGTTTTTGCTAAACGCAGTTAGCAATTTAACATCTTTATATTTACATCTTTCTGTCCAACCGCCAGTTACTTCTTGGCAAGTTTATATTCACGAACCGCATAAGCCAGAACGATGACAAATCCTACGAGCGGTACCAGGAAAGGAAGCGTGAAATGAGTACGGTCGGCGATGAGTCCCATCAACAGGAAACCGCAACCTCCTATTGGCGTCATCATCAGAAGCGAAGAGGCTGTCTTGGTAAGGTTGCCCAAACCTGTGAGGGCGATACTGAAGATGGTAGGGAACATGATGGCCTCGAACATATAGTTGCAAAGCAGGGCTACCAGCGATATCTTACCAAGATTTGACAGAACTAAAAGTATACAGACAACACACCCCAAAGCACAGATCAGCAACATCGTTGTTGCCTTGATTCGGCGCATAATCCAGGAACCGAGAAATCTGCCTACCATAAAGAATGCCAGCGCACAAGTCAGGGCTACGGAAGCCGTGCGGTCGTCCATCCATTTCATGCCCGTTACGAAATTGATGAAATAGGAATTGATTGAAATCTCTGCCACTTCATAGCTCAGCAAAGCCAGAAGTCCAAACACAAACATCTTGTGATGGGAAAAGAGTTTGCTGATATTAGAACCGGCTGCCTCATCTTCTGCTGTTGCCACATGACTGATTTCCGGTAAATCTACACGTGAGAAAACCAGAGCTATCACCAAAACCAGAATACCCAGAATGGTATAAGGCACCACGACATTGCCGCCCTCCTCGGTCTGGTTGAAGAGGAACTGACCGATGCAAAGTGTGGCGAAAATGCCACCCAATCCATTAAACGACTGCGATAAGTTCAGTCGGCTGGTAGCTGTTTCCTTGGCACCCAGTTCGGTAACATAGGGATTGGCGGCTGTTTCCAGGAACACCAAACCGCACCCGATAATGAAAAGGCAGAGCAGGAATGCCGAGAAACTGCCCACCGCAGCACCCGGGATAAAGAGCAAGGCGCCCACACCAAAGAGGAGCAGACCGAAGACCACGCCACGGCGATAACCATAACGGTTGATAAAGAAGCCAGCAGGTATTGCCATCAGGAAATAACCCAGATAGGTAGTAACCTGAATAAGGGCGGAATGAGTAATACTGATGTGCAGAGCATTCTGGAAGTGCTTGTTGAGCACATCCAGAATGGCACGAGCGAAGCCCCACAAAAAGAAGAGCGACGTAATGAGAATGAACGGGACAAGATATTTCCTGTCGTTTGTCTGATTTGTTTCTGTCTGTTGTTCTGTTAACATTTTATTTTTCTTTTCTTCTATAAAGAGTTATAGAAATACATTTTATTTTTCGTTGTAACGGAAATAGCCAAAGTCGGCATATCCACTCTTTTTCTTGCCTTCTGCAAACATACCGAGAACCACGCCTGTAAATCCACCGGCTACCTCTGTACTCATCAGAGAACAGTTCGTGGAACCCAAGTCATGGAATTTCTTTCCATCAAAAGAATAGGCAAAACGGTACATCTCGCCATCGCTGCTGATACGCAACCTTACGGCGTCTTTGCGCAAACGGGGAACGCTCTTCACTACATAGTCGATGCTTTTCAGTTTGCAGCGCAAAGCCACCTGTTTCTTTGAAACGAAGAGGTCGAGATGACCATCATGAATCTGATAGACAGACAGACCTGCCTCAGCATCACCTTTCGTTACGACATCCGTCTCCAGGATAAAGTTGGCACTCTCCTGTCTGCGCCCTACAAAGGTAGGCTGCTGATTCTGTGTAAGGGTTCCATGAGGATAAAGACGCACGAAGAACTTCTCATCCACGGCCATCGTATCATTGCGCAGATATTTGTCAGGAATAGGATTCTGCAGCTGTACCCATTCGAAAGATCCGGTCGTCGGTGCATCCTCTGCATCTGCTTCAAGATGTTTTTCCAAAGGAACACCAGACAACAGCTTAGCCTTCATCAACGTATCTGCAGGCAATCCGCCGTTCACAACAGGCCATTCTCCCTCCTTCCACTCCACAGGAGCCAGGTAGGTTTCTCTTCCGAGATGATGATAAGAACCGCCAAAGTTGCGATAGGCCAGGAATACCATCCACCAGCTTCCGTCGGCAGCTTGAACCAAGTCGCCATGACCGGTACCCTGAATCTGCATCGACTGTCCCAGACGGCTGCAGTTGGTAAGAAGCGGATTGTTCGGATTGCTCTCGTAAGGTCCCTCGATATTTCTGCTGCGGGCGATAGTAAGACGATGCGCCAGTTCGGTTCCACCTTCTGAAATGAGAAGATAGTAATAGCCATCTTTCTTATAAATATGCGGTCCTTCCGGATAGCGCCCGCCATCTCCCTGCCACAATTTCCTGCTCTCTGTAAGCTGTTCGCCCGTCTTTGGGTTTATCTCACAGAGCCAGATTGCATCGCCCGGATTGCTCACCATGTAGCATTTTCCGTTTTCGAAATAAAGCGAAGGATCGATGCCCTGCTGCTTCAGCCAGACAGGCTCGCTCCAAGGACCACGGGGGTCTTTGGCTGTAACCATGAAGTTGCCACCATTGCCTACATTGGTAGTTATCATATAATAAGTTCCCTCATGATAGCGGATGGTAGGCGCATAGATGCCAAGCCACGAACTGGCACCCTTCAAAGGAACCTGACTCTCGCGGTCGAGCACATTACCAATCTGCTGCCAATGAACCAAATCCTTACTCTGGAAGATTGGCACACCGGGGAAATACTGGAATGAAGAGTTGACGAGATAGAACGTATCTCCTACCCGACACACGGATGGGTCGGGATGATAACCCGGAATAACCGGATTACGATATTCCTCAGCTGATACCGGCAAGCATGTCAATACCAGCATCCATAATAGTACAAACAGTTTTTGCTTTCTCATAAGGCATTCATTTTAGATGGGAACAAAGGTAAGGCTTTTCGATGGAAATTCCAAACTTTCCCAGGATTATTTGTTGTTTATATCAAATAAAATTGTCTTTACTATCAGATGAAATCTCCGTTCATAGACGCTGAACGGCGGTTCAACGTCGATGAACGGCGGTTCAACGTCGCCGAACGGACATTCAACGTCGATGAACGAAGATCTTATCCTACTGTAAATACATCTTTAACTAGCAATAAAAAGTTTCTGATGTCTGTTCAGAGACAATTTTTCCCGTCATTCCTTCGGAATCAAGACGGCTCCTTCCTGTTTCTTACCATCCATCAGAATTCTCATCGGGTGCTCAAAGCGCACATGGCGGACATATTGCGTCTCCTCTACAGCCGGCATTGCATCCAGGATTTCCTTATTTACAAAGCCGCCTTCACCGGTATTTGTAACTACCGTAAAGTATCCAACGCCAAAAGAGGTGAGGTTCTGGAAGAAGTGAGTACCTTGGCTCGGATCGATATTATAATTCTTCAGAGCCACTTCTACGATAACCCGGGCTGCGCTGATATGCGGCCATTTCACAGGTACACCCAGATAATGGTCGCTGGAGCCCCAACGGCCAGGACCTATCAGCACATAGTTCTTGCCGTCAGCAAGGAACTTGCGGTTGATTCGTTCTATATCATCGGCTACATAAAAATTATTCATCGCAGAGAAGTGGTCATCATACTTCACATAAACCACATCAACCACATCTTCGCTGATTCCATGACCCAGCGAATTGTGCGAACGCAACAGGCAGTCGGAATCAGGGATAGCCTTCACATCTTCATCAAGCATCTCCTTGGCATCGACGATAGGACGAATCTGAAGAAGATAGAATTCGCAGCTCCTGTCATTATTGATATTGCAAGCAAACTCTATCTCCACTGGTCTGCGCATAGCCCCTGCTCCATACTTCATCGACATCTGCAGTATCTCTGGCAAAGGCACCACTCCATGCTGGAGCACACTTGAGAAGGTTATCAGTTTGCGGCCATTCTCATAGACTCCATCATTGATGACCTGATCGTATGGATCAAAAGTAGAAGCGATATAGGTAAGGCTCTGGTCTTCTACGGCATCCTTCACCCGGAGTTTGAGGATATTAAAGCCATCATCTACCTTGAAATCATTGCCCACATGCTTCATATCCAGCGCATAGAACTGAGTCTGGGTGTCGCGCAGAGCCAGCTCAGTTTCCGATGTCTGGAGCACCTGATTCGGATGGTAAGGACAAACACGAAGGGTCTGACCTCCATCTACGATATATTTACCCAAGCCCAAGGCAAGACTGACTATACCCTCTTCAGCTTCTTCATCACCTATCGGATAATAATTGAGCGAACGGAGCACACCGCTCATGGTAGGATAAAACCTTGTACCATAGTCTTTGCCCACAACCTGCTGCAAGATAACAGCCATCTTTTCCTGATCGATGACATTGCTCGTAGCGGTCATGTAAGCCTTCGAATCGCGATAGAACACAGAAGCATAGACACCCTTGATGGCACAGGCCAGCATCTGCAGCATCTGATACTTATCTTCCAGATACGGAATCATATAGGTAGAATAGATACCGGCAAACGGCTGATAGTGGGCATCTTCGAGCAGCGAACTTGAACGGATTGCGATAGGACTCCTGGTTGCCTCAAAGAAGGTGAAGAAGTCGGCTATCAGCGAATCGGGCAGCTGGGCATGCAGGAAGTGCTTCAGAATCTCATCGTCGCTAGCATCACTCAAAGCTATCGGATAGAGATTGTTGCTCATCATAAATTCATCAAAGATATCGGTACAGAGCACCACGGTCTTCGGAATCTGCACGGTGGCATTCTCATACTGGTTGAACTCAGGATGGCGCTTGATGATGTTGTCGAGGAAGGCTAGTCCCCTGCCCTTTCCGCCCAGAGAGCCTTCTCCGATACGGGCAAAGTGGGCATACTTGTCAAACTTCATGCGGTCGAAAACAGCCACTACACCGATGTTTTTCATGTGACGATACTGCACGATGGCATCGAAGATAATCTGTCGGTGAGCATCCACATCCTGCAATTTCTCCCAGGTAACATGCTTCAGGAAAGCAGATACAGGGAAGATGGCACGAGCACAAAGCCAACGGCTCATATGGTTGCGGCTGATATGATAGAGCATGGAATCATTAGGAATATTGAAGATGTTATCCTGCAATTCCTTCAAACTATGAATGCGCATAATCTCCTCATGGGTCTTAGGATCACGGAATATGAAATCGCCAAAGCCCATGTGCTCTTCCATCAGACGGCGAAGATCTACGCTCATCTTCTTCGAGTTCTTGTCAACAAAGCGGAAACCTTCAGCCTCTGCCTTCGCACGGTTCTCACTTTCAGAACTTTCTATGATAAGCGGAACGAAAGGATCGTTCTTCCTGATATAACGGAAGAGTTGCAAACCTGCATCTGGACACTTCTCGCGACCGAAAGTATCCGTACGATGCTTAGGCTTCTCTTCAGGCATCACCTCATTACCAAAAGCTTTGGCAGCACTCTTTAACGGGAAACGTGCATCGCTGATTACGCCCAACGTATTATCAGAATACTTGTCATACAGTTTCTGGGCTTCCTCATAAGTACGAGCCAAAACCACCTTAGGACGGCCACGCATACGCATGGTAGCTGCATGCCGGTTCAGAGCCTCCTGAGAAAAGTTCTTGCTCTGCTCCAATATGTAATTATAGAGATTAGGCAATATAGAACTATAGAAACGGATAGAATCTTCTACCAGCAGAATCATCTGCACGCCTGCTTCCTGTATGTCATGCTCAAGATTCATCTTATCCTCTATCAGCTTGATGATTGAAAGAATAAGATTGGTGTTGCCAAGCCAGCAGAAGACATAATCGAAGATACTCAAGTCTTCATTCTGCATACGCTTGGTAATGCCATGAGAGAAAGGCGTAAGAACAACACAATGGATATTAGGAAACTTACCCTTGATGTCGCGCGCTACGTCGAAGGCATCATTATCAGCATTGCCAGGCATGCAAATCACCAAATCAATGACGGTAGAACGCAGCACAGCAGCAGCCTCTTCAGTAGTAGAAACCTGAGTAAAGGTTGGCGGATATCGGAGACCAAGCTCCATATATTCATTATATATCTTCTCCTCGATACGTCCATCATCTTCAAGCATGAACGCATCATAGGGGTTGGCTACAATCAGGACATTGTAGATACGGCGCATCATCAGATTCACAAACGATACGTCTTTCAAGTAGAATTTATTCCACTCCTGAGGTATATTATTTTCCATAAATGAAGTTAAAGTTTGTGCAAAGATACTGATTTTCTGAGATTTACTTGCATCTTTCGGCATTTTTTTTTATATTTGCGCCATAAAATATGAAGATATGGTCACAAAATCTTTCATCACAGCCATCTTGGCTATATTATGCCTGGTTCCATGCTACGGACAAAAGCACCAACAAGGCAAGGCTTCATTTTACTCTAAGAGAGCAACAGGTGCCCGCTCTGCAAGCGGACAGAGAATACATCATGACAGTTTAACATGTGCACATCGGTTTTATCCTTTCGGAACGCACCTCAAGGTTACAAACCTTAGCAATGGCAAGAGTACTATCGTAAAAGTCATCGACAGAGGACCGTTTGGAAGAGGGAGAATCATTGACCTATCATGGAAGGCTGCCAAAGAAATTGGTATGATTTCACAAGGCGTAGCTTCTGTAAAGGTTGAAATGGTGGAAAACCCGATTCCTTACAAGCCAGAGGACACCAAGTTGCCTAAGATTGATTTCGAAGTGGCAGAAACTGAATATGATTTTCCTAATAAATGGGGGACTCCTAACCGGAATAAGGAGAATCATCACAGCAGTAAAAAAGAAACAAATAAAATTACTTCAAAGGTAATAGATAAAACAGAGCACCATAAAAGCAAAAAGGTAACCAAGTCTGAATTAAAAAAGCACAATATAGATTAAACAAAAGAGGGTGTGTCATAAGTCCATGACGCACCCTTTTTCTATCTATTAATTTCCA
>ERZ1026890.44-NODE-44-length-91836-cov-130.744141_pt1 | contig 91836 bp, 68 predicted proteins | sample MGYA00380175_ERZ1026890 | MGnify/ENA primary metagenome ERZ1026890 (study PRJEB33269, sample SAMEA4719811) | human gut metagenome | biome: human-associated habitat; feature: organic feature; material: feces | place: Cameroon | collected 2013-10 ...
TTTTTTTGTCACGCAGATTTCGCAGATGACGCAGATTTTTTCTTTGCTGCTTTTCCTATTTTCCCACAGATTTCACAGATGTGCACAGATTTTAGACCTGTTCGGTCTTGGATGACACAGATTTTGACCTGTTCGGTCTGGATGACGCAGATATATAAAAAAACTGGGCTGCCCTCATGGGGGCAGCCCAGTTTGATATTATTTGTTTTTACGGTGATTACGTGTCTTCTGCTTCGACTTCTTCGCTTTGCTGGAAGAAGTATTGGCTGCAGGCTTTTCCTTGCGTACAGGAGCAGAATCGCCGGCTAGGGCGAAATCTAGCTGCTTCTTCTCCAGGTTGGCTTGCGCCACCTTGATGCGGATAGCATCACCTAATTGGTACTTGTTGTGATGACGACGACCAATCAGACAGAAGTTCTTCTCGTCAAAGTCGTAATAATCGTCTGCGATGTCTCGCATCGGAATCATTCCTTCGCAATGGTTCTCATCAATGGTTGCATAGATACCGTAAGAAGTAATGCCACTGATGTGGGCATCAAATTCCTCACCGAGCTTGTCGCCCATGAATTCTACCATCTTATATTTAATACTGTCTCGTTCTGCATTCTGTGCAATTTGCTCCATGTCGGAGCAATGCTCACAGAGTTCCTCGTAATGCTTCTCGTTGGCACTTCTGCCGCCTTGTGCGTACTTGGTAAGCAAGCGGTGTACCATCGTGTCCGGATAGCGGCGGATTGGAGAGGTGAAGTGTGTGTAGTACTCGAAAGCCAGACCGAAGTGGCCGATGTTATGAACGGAATACTTTGCCTTCATCATTGCACGGAGAGCTACCATCTGGATGAGGTTGTTCTCAGGCTTACCTTCGCAGTCTGCCATCAGCTTGTTCAGACTTCTGGCTGTGGCACCCTTGGTGCCCTCGGTCTTCATCTTATAGCCGAACTTCACAACGAATTCACGCAGGGTTTCCAGCTTCTGTGGGTCTGGATTGTCGTGAATACGGTAAGGAAGTGTCTTTGGCTTCTTGCCCTTCTTTACCTTTCCGATGCTCTCAGCCACCGTACGGTTGGCGAGGAGCATGAATTCCTCTACGAGTTTATTGGCGTCCTTAGAGCGCTTGTAGTAGCAGCTGATTGGCTTGCCTTTCTCGTCAATATCGAAATGCAGTTCCTCGCGGTCGAACTTCACGGCACCGTTCTTGAATCTAGCGGCACGAAGTTTCTTTGCCAGTCTGTCAAGTGTGATGAGCTGCAGAGCGTTCTCACCCTGATATGGATGCTCCTTGGTTTCTGCCGGAGCTGGTTCGCCGGTTCCATCCACTACGCCATTGGCTTCGAGGAGTTCCTGTACCTCTTCATATTTATAGCGTCGGTCGCTCTCGATGACGGTGTGCACGATGCGGTAGTTCTTCACCTCGGCATTGTTGTCGAGTTCGAAGATGACGCTATATGCCAGTTTTTCCTCGTTAGGACGAAGCGAGCAGATGAAGTTGCAGAGACGCTCAGGAAGCATCGGGATGGTGCGATCTACGAGATAGACAGAAGTGGCACGCTTCACGGCTTCCTTGTCGATGATGCTGCCCTCCGTGACGTAGTGCGAAACATCTGCGATGTGAACACCCACCTGCCAGTTGCCATTCTCCAATCTCTGGATGCTCAAGGCATCGTCAAAGTCCTTGGCATCCTTCGGGTCGATGGTGCAGGTGAACACCTTGCGGAAGTCTTCACGTTCCTTGTAATCCTGTTCGGTGATTTCGCCCGAAATCTTGTTGGCAGCATCCTCTACGTTCTTCGGATACTTGTAAGGCAGACCATACTGTGCGAGGATGGAGTTCATCTCCACATCGTTGTCGCCCTTTTGACCGAGGATGTCCACCACCTCACCGATAGGACTCTTGTTTTCTCCGTCTGGCCATTCGATGATGCGAACCACCGCCTTGTCGTCGGTTTTTCCGCCCTTCACCTTTCTTCTAGGAATGATGATGTTGTGGGCGAATACGTCGCTCGGTGTAACGAGGTAAGCCAGATCCTTATCCACTTTCAGTCGTCCCACGAACGTATCCTTGGCACGTTCCAGGATTTTGTTGACCTGCGCCTCCTTGATGTGGTTCTTTCGGCGTGCGAGGAAGGTGAATTCCACACGGTCGCCATTGAGCGCTCCCATCGAGTTACGTTCGGAAACGAAGATAGGATTCTCCTCGCCATCCGGGATGACGGAGTTCTTACCGTTTGCCTTTCTTACAAACTTGCCTTCCATCACCTGGACACTCTGGTTCAGTCTGTAAGAGTTGTCACTTACCTTAGCCAGATAGTCATCCCATGCCATTTCCTCCATGATGTCGATAGCCAGCATCTTGAGCGGATGCGTAGTGAGATGGAGGGAACGGAATATTTCTTTAAAGCTGAGCGTTTCGCCCGGCCTTTGGGCAAAGAATTCCTGCAGAATCTCGGTGAGCTGCGCCTTGTTCATTCTCTTGCCGCCTTTTTTACCTTTTCCCATAATGATGTCTGTTATATGACTGTTAATAGTTTTATAAGGCAAAGAAACAAAAAAAAATGGAGACTACAAAGTTTATTGGCAACTTTTTTTGTTTTTTATCATATATGTAACATTATCGGCTGCAAAATCCGCCTTTTTCTCCTTTTTTCAGAGTAGATGAAGCGTAGAGGAAAGGTGTATGCTTCTTCTTTTCGACAGCGATGTTTCTGCTTCTTTTGGGGGTTGAGAACGCCTTTGATGTTACAATGCTGTTACAATTTGAAATATCCGTCACAGATATTTCGTAATCAGCGGATTTCTTATTATATTTGCAACCGAAACGTAACAAACATTTCCACAAATACAATTAATTATGGATACAAGTCAATATCTTGTGATTTTTTTTCAGATTCTCGGTTCTCTGGCGTTGCTCATCTATGGTATGAAGGTGATGAGTGAGGCCTTGCAGAAGATGGCAGGATCTCAGTTGCGCCACATTTTAGGAGCGATGACTACCAACCGGTTTACGGGAATGCTTACCGGTACCTTTATTACCTGTGCCGTTCAGAGTTCCTCTGCAACCACCGTCATGACGGTTTCTTTCGTGAATGCGGGTTTGCTCACCTTGGCACAGGCCATTTCCGTGATTATGGGTGCCAACATCGGTACCACCTTTACGGCATGGATTATGTCGCTGGGTTATAATGTAGATTTAACCATTGTCGTGTTCCCGGCGTTCTTCCTCGGCATCATGCTGATATATAGCAAGAAGCGCCGTTATTTCGGAGATTTCCTCTTTGGTATCGCCTTCCTCTTCTTCTCGCTCGTATTGTTGAGCAGTGCGGGTAAGGCACTCGACCTGGAGCATAATCCGGCAGTTATCGACTTCTTCGGTTCCTTCGATACGAAGAGCCATTTCACCATCGTGGTCTTCCTGCTGATAGGTACGCTTATCACCTGCATCGTGCAGAGTTCGGCAGCGGTGATGGCCATCACCATCCTGCTTTGTTCTACGGGCGTACTCCCTATCTATCTGGGTATTGCCCTGGTGATGGGTGAGAACATCGGAACCACAGCCACTGCCAATCTTGCAGCCTTGGGTGCCAATGCACAGGCCCGCCGTGCTGCCCTGGCGCATCTGGTGTTCAATGTGTTTGGTGTAATCTGGGTTCTCTGCCTGTTCTATCCTTTTGTAGATTTCGTCTGCTCTATTGTGGGTTATGATCCTAATGGCAGCATGTCGGCAGCCCAGAAGGCTACTCTGTTGCCTATCGTTCTGGCGATGTTCCACACCTGCTTCAATGTATGCAATACGGGCGTACTCATCTGGTTTATCCCGCAGTTGGAAAAGGTGGTTTGCCAGCTTATCAAGCCTAAGGCAGACAAGGAGGATGAGGATTTCCGCCTGCGCTTTATCCAGTCGGGTATCATGAAGACACCGGAGCTTTCGGTCTTCGAGGCACAGAAGGAGATTGGCAGTTTCGGCGAGCGCATCCACCGTATGTTCAGTATGGTGAACGAGTTGCTGGATACCCAGGATGCCAAGACATTCGATAAGCTATATGAGCGCATCGAGAAGTACGAGGGTATTTCTGATAATATGGAGATAGAGATAGCCAAGTATCTCGACCAGGTGAGCGATGCTCATCTCAGCGATGATACCAAGGCGAAGATTCGTTCGATGTTGCGTGCTATTTCTGAGATAGAGAGTATTGGTGACAGCTGCTACAACCTTGCCCGCACCATCAAGCGCAAGGGAGAGAACAAGGAAGAGTTCACGGCAAAGCAGAATGAGAATATCCATCAGATGTTCAAGCTGGTAGATGAGTCATTGACCCAGATGAACTATATGTTTGCCCACGATCGCCAGAGTATCAACATGAACCATACCTATAATATTGAGACGGAAATCAACAACTTCCGTACGCAGTTGAGAAACCAGAATCTGGACGATGTGGATAACCATCTCTACACCTACGGCGTAGGAACCCTGTATATGGATATCATTCAGGAGTGCGAGAAGCTCGGCGACTACGTGGTAAACGTAGCCGAGGCACGTATGGGAACGAGAGCATCGGCATAATCGGCATTTCGATATATTACAAAAAAGCCAAAAGGCGATAAAAGCAGAGAGGGTGTGTCAAAAGTCCAAGACACACCCTCTTCAGCTTTTATGCTTTGATAATTTCTAGATTTTTTCCAATTCTATTTATTTCTCCAGTATTTCAGTCAGTTCCTTCATGCCGGCAGAAGCCCCCTTCATGATGTGTTGAATCTTGTAGTATCCATTGGTGTTCACGGCACCTGGGTCTATCAGATAGATAGGGATATGAGGCTTGGTGTATGAAATCAGGCCTGCGGCAGGATACACATTGAGTGAGGTGCCGATGAAGACGAAGATGTCGGCTTGCTGCACCGCTTCGGCAGCAGGTTCTATCATCGGAACGCTCTCGCCGAAGAAGACGATGAACGGGCGCAGCAAACTGCCATCGCCAGCCTTGGTGCCAGGTTCCACCTCGCAGTCATCCTCTGGCAATTCCTTCACGTAGCGATAGTCGTAAGGGTCGCGCGAAGAGCATACCTTAGAGAGTTCTCCATGCAGATGGATCACGTTCTTGGAGCCCGCCTTCTCGTGCAGGTTATCCACGTTCTGCGTAATCACCGTCACGTCGAAATCCTTCTCCAGTTCCTTGATAAGCAGATGTCCCTCGTTGGGTTGAGCGGCATAGAGCTTATGGCGCAACATATTGTAGAAGTTAGTCACTAGGGTAGGGTCAGCCTCCCATCCCTCATGGGTTGCTATCTGTTCCACAGGATAGTTTTCCCACAATCCATCATTGCCACGGAAAGTTTTGAAACCGCTCTCCACAGACATACCAGCACCGGTTAAAAATACGAGTTTCTTCATCTTATCACGTTTTATTTATTCATATTTTCTTAATCTTCTTATTAAGAATGCACAAATTTACACTTTTTTCTTTAAATATCATCGTTATCAGCGAGAAAAATGTTATCTTTGCACTCGTTTTAAGGACAATAAGTACAAAATAAAGAATATTAATACAAAGTTATAAGATAAATTTATGGATAAAGTAAGTTATGCTTTAGGCATTGGCATCGGTCGCCAGTTGGCTTCTATGGGTGCAGAGAGTTTGAACATTGATGATTTTGCACAGGCTGTAAAGGATGCGATTGCCGGTAAGCTCCAGCTTGACGAGCAGGAGGCTCAGGAGTTGGTACAGAACTTCTTCGCAGAGCAGGAGGCTAAGGCTCAGGCTGCCGCTGCCGAGAAGGGTAAGGTTGCCAAGGAGGCTGGTGAGAAGTTCCTTGCCGAGAACGGCAAGAAGGATGGTGTCATCACTACTAAGAGCGGTTTGCAGTATCAGATTTTGCGCGAGGGTAACGGTAAGGCTCCTAAGGCTACCGACCAGGTGGAGTGCCACTACGAGGGTACACTCATCGACGGTACTAAGTTTGATAGCTCATACGACCGTGGTCAGACAGCTACCTTCCCATTGAACCAGGTAATCGCTGGTTGGACCGAGGGCCTTCAGTTGATGACCGAGGGTGCGAAGTATCGTTTCTTCATCCCTTATCAGTTGGGTTACGGCGAGCGTGGTGCAGGTGCATCTATCCCTCCATTCTCAGCATTGATTTTCGATGTAGAGCTCGTTGCCGTGAAGTAATTCTCACGGATGAGATGTATATAATATAGACGCATATATAAGAGAACAAAGAATATAAACATAACAGAAAAGATGAAAAAGTTATTTTTCGGAGCCCTCGTGGCTTGTGTTGCCGCTACATTCGTAGCATGTGGCAATTCTACTCCAAAGGCAGACCTCAAGAACGATGTTGATACAATGAGCTATGCTATGGGTATGTCTCAGACTCAGGGTCTGAAGGAGTTTATGGTAGAGCGCATGGGCGTAGATACCGCTTACATGGATGATTTTATCAAGGGTCTTAACGACGGTGCCAACGCTGGTGACGACAAGAAGAAGGCTGCTTACTACGCAGGTATCCAGATTGGTCAGCAGATTTCTAACCAGATGGTAAAGGGTATCAACCACGAGGTATTCGGTGACGACTCAACCAAGACTATCTCTTTGAAGAACTTCATGGCAGGTTTCATCACCGGAACTACTGGCAAGAAAGGCTTGATGACCGTAGAGCAGGCTGCTCAGGTGGCTCAGGCTAAGATGATGGCCATCAAGGCTAAGAACATGGAGAAGGAATATGGTCCTAACAAGGCGGCTGGTGAGAAGTTCCTCGCTGCCAACAAGAAGAAGCCAGGAGTGGTAACTCTTCCTTCAGGTGTTCAGTACAAGGTAATCAAGGAGGGTAACGGCCCTATGCCAAAGGATACATCTATGGTAAAGGTTAACTACGAGGGTAAGACTATCGACGGCAAGGTATTCGATTCATCTTTCAAGCGTGGTCAGGCTGTAGATCTCCGTGCTAACCAGGTTATCAAGGGTTGGACCGAGGCTTTGGTTCACATGCCAGCAGGTTCTGTTTGGGAGGTTTACATCCCTCAGCAGTTGGCTTACGGTGAGCGCGAGCAGGGTCAGATCAAGCCATTCTCAGTATTGATCTTCAAGATTGAGTTGATTTCTGTAGGTGGCAAGTAATTTTTGTGGGAACTCATTTTGAGTAGAGGACTTATAAGAAATGAAGAAATATTTAATGACAGCACTCGTCCTCGTGGCGAGTGCTTCTTTGTTTACTGTTAGTGCAGCAAAGAAGAAAAAGAATGTAAAGAAGGTAACTCCTGTGGTTCTTGCCACAGAGAGCGATTCGTTGAGTTATGCAGCTGGTGTTCATGCCACACGTGGCTTGATTCCATTCATCCAGCAGAGTTATCAGGTAGATACTGCTTACATGGCAGATTTCATCCGCGGTTACGAGGAGGCTATCGCCAAGGCTAATACTCCTCAGGGCACTGCCTACATCGTGGGTATGCAGATTGCGCAGATGGTGAACCAGCGCATCCTGCCTGGAACCCGTGAGGAATTGAAGAGTGCCAAGGATTCTATCGATGCAGCGATGTTCAGCCGTGGTTTCGTGGCAGCTCTTGCCAATGATACTACCCTCTTCACAGAGAAGAAGGCAGGCGAGTTCAAGACTCAGATCTTGGCGGGCGCTGGCGAGAAGTTCCTTGCCGAGAATGCCAAGAAGCCTGGTGTAAAGGTGTTGCCTAGCGGATTGCAGTATAAGGTAATCAAGGCTGGACAGGGCGAGGTGCCTAAGGCTACCGATGAGGTGGAGGTTATCTACGAGGGCCGTCTCATTGATGGTACCGTATTCGATGCAACCTCTAAGCATGGCGGTGCCAAGACCGATAAGTTCCGTGCCGGCAATCTGATCAAGGGTTGGACCGAGGCGCTCACTACCATGCCTGTAGGCAGCAAGTGGCAGCTCTACATCCCTTATAAGTTGGCTTACGGCGAGCGTCAGGCAGGTCAGATTCCTCCATACTCTACTTTGGTCTTCGACCTGGAGCTTGTCAGCATCGTAAAGCCTGAGGTTAAGGCTGAGCCTGCTGGCGAGTTGAAGGAAAATGTAGCCGTAGGAGCAGAGAAGAAGGTGGCAAAAACTTCAGCTAAGTCTGCTGCTAAGAAAGCTGGCTCTAAGAAGAGAAAGTAATGGTCTTTTAGAAGAGAAAAACTGATTTTTTGGTTAAAATCAGTATAAAAAACAACAAAATGCACGGATATTGCAAAATATTCGTGCATTTTGTTGTTTGTTTCGATAGTTTTTATTAATTTTGCTATCTGGTATAGAAATACCTTAAAATAGCAAACATAATAATAGAAAAAGAAATGGAAAAAATAGACAATCTTGACAGAAAGATTCTCGGCATCCTTTCAAAGAATGCCCGTATTCCTTTTAAGGACGTAGCCGCTGAATGCGGAGTTTCTCGTGCAGCCATTCATCAGCGTGTACAGCACTTGATGGAGGATGGTTTCATCACAGGTAGCGGTTTCGATGTAAACCCGAAGAGCCTGGGTTATTCTACCTGCACATACGTGGGACTTAACCTGGAACGTGGTAATATGTATAAGAAGGTGGTAGAAAGACTGCAGAATATTCCTGAGATTGTGGAGTGCCACTTCACAACCGGTTCTTACACCATGCTTCTCAAACTGTATGCCCGCGACAACGAGCAGCTCATGGACCTGCTCAACAACAAGCTCCAGGCTATCCCGGGAGTAGTTTCTACCGAAACTCTCATCTCGCTTGAGCAGAGTATCAAGCGTGAGGTGCCTGTTCTTTTGGAGGAAGAGTAATTTTTTTGTATTTAGAAATAAACAAATGGAAACATTTGACTTGGAGTCGCATCTCAAGGGTGCGTACTCTTCTTTTCCCGAAGCGAAGCGTCAGCCCCTGATTGGCATCTCTGCCAACTATGAAGGCATTGATGCTACGCTTCGCGACCGTTATTACAAGCAGGTGATTGCGGCGGGCGGAACGCCTGTCATCATTCCCCCTGTTGCCGACAGTTCAGTCATCGTCAATACCCTGGAGCATCTGGATGGTCTCATCCTCACCGGTGGCGGCGACCATAACCCGCTGTGGATGGGCGAAGAGCCTTCGCCTCGTCTTCACAACATCAACCAGGAGCGTGATGCGGCAGAACTGATGCTCACCCGTCTGGCGTTCAACCGTCAGATTCCGATGCTCGGCATTTGCCGCGGCATCCAGACCCTGGCCATTGCCCTGGGCGGAAAGGTGTATCAGGACATCAAGCAGCAGGTGAAGCACAGTCAGGATGCCGACCGCTCGGAACCTACCCACAGTGTTGAAATCAAGAAAGATTCCACCTTATATAATATATATGAGGCTGAGAAGATTTTCGTCAACTCGTTCCACCATCAGGCGGTGAGCGAGCCGGGCAAGCACATGCGCATCATCGCCAAATCTACCGATGGCATCATCGAGGCGATAGAGAGCAGCGAGTATAAGCAGATTCTCGGTGTGCAGTGGCATCCGGAATGGCTCGGCGAGGATGGCGGAAAGCTTTTCCTGTGGCTTGTAAACCAGGCGAATAATTTCTATGCAGCCAAGCAGTTGCATAAGCGCATTCTTACCCTCGATACCCATTGCGATACGCCGATGTTCTTCCCGCAGGGCATCAAGTTCGACCATCGTGATTCCCGCATCCTTGTGGATTTGCATAAGATGACCGACGGCCATCAGGATGCCACCACCATGGTGGCCTATCTGCCGCAGCCTAAGATAGGCGAGAGCTTCAGCAGCAAGGTGGATTTCGATGTGCAGGGACCGGCGCAGTATGCCGACCTCATCTTCGACAAGATAGAGGAGATAGTGAGCAAGAACAGCCAGTATCTCAGCATCGCCCGCACGCCTACCGATCTCTACAGCGATAAGCGAAAGGGCAGAAAGAGCATCATGCTGGGCATAGAAAACGGTCTAGCCCTGGAGCATGACCTGAGCAACGTGAAGCATTTTGCCCAGCGCGGCATCGTCTATATCACCCTCTGTCACAATGGCGACAACGACATCTGCGACAGTGCCCGTGGCTGCAACACCCACAATGGCGTGAGCAGTTTCGGAGCCAAGGTGATTCAGGAGATGAACCGCCACGGCATCATGGTGGATTTGAGTCATGCCGGAGAGAAGAGCTTCTACGATGCGCTCGAAATCAGTCAGACCCCTATTGTGTGCAGCCATAGCAGCAGCCGTGTGCTCTGCGATGTTCCCCGCAACCTGACGGATGACCAGATGCGTGCCCTGGCGGCTCGTGGCGGTGTGGCGCATACCACGCTCTACCACGGATTCCTGCGCAAGGAGGGAGGAGCAGACATCATGGATGCCATCGCCCACCTGGAGCATGCCATCGACGTGATGGGCATCGACCACGTAGGTCTCGGTACCGATTTCGATGGAGATGGAGGCATCCGCGGACTTGCCGACTCTTCTGAACTCATCAACTTCACCCTCCAGCTGCTGCGCCGCAAGTACAGCGAGCAGGACATCGCCAAGATTTGGGGAGGCAACTGGCTCAGAGTGATGACGCAGGTGCAGAACTTTGGAAAGTGAAGAATGAAGAGTGAAGAATTTGATAGTTATTAAGTAATCATGAAGTTCAAAGTTCAAATCTGAAAGTTCAAAGTAAATACGATGACGAAGAAAATGAAGATAATTTTGGGCTTGGTGGTGGCTGCCGGAGTGGTGGCTGGTACCATCAGCTATAAGAATGCGAGCAGTTCGAGTTCGCCAGATGTTCAGGAGGTAGAGGAAGCCGAGAAGCTGAATCCCGTAGGTCCTGCCTTTAATGCCGATTCGGCGCTGGCTTATTGCCAGGTGCAATGCGATTTCGGTCCTCGTGTGATGAACAGCGAGGCGCACGATAAGTGTGGCGAATGGATTGTGAGCAAATTCAAGCAGTTTGGATGCGAGGTGGAGACCCAGAAGGCCGACTTGAAGGGCTATGATGGCACGATATTGAAGAATACCAATATCATCGCCCACTATAACCCGAAGGCGCAGACCCGCATCCTGCTCTGTGCCCATTGGGACAGTCGTCCTTGGGCTGATAATGATCCTGACAGTACCAATTGGCGCAAGCCTGTGCTGGCTGCCAACGATGGTGCCAGCGGTGTGGCCGTGATGCTTGAGCTTGCCCGCCAGTTGCAGGCAGACAAGAAGTTGAATCCGAATATCGGAGTAGATTTCGTATGTTTCGATACGGAAGACTGGGGTACGCCTCAGTGGGCTGATGTGCAGGATGATGGCGACAGTTGGGCGCTGGGTGCGCAGTATTGGAGTGAGAACAAGCCGGATAGCTACAATCCTCGTTACGGTATCCTTCTCGATATGGTAGGTGGTCAGGGTGCCAAGTTCTACCGTGAGGGCATGTCGATGCAGTATGCCGGTGGCATTGTGAAGAAGGTTTGGGCTGCAGCCCGCCAGGCTGGTTACGGCAGCTATTTCCCTAAGAGTGATGGCGGTATGATTACCGACGACCACATCCCTGTGAACCAGAAGGCGAAGATTCCAACCATCGATGTGATAGCGTATTACCCAGATTGCCAGCAGAGCAGTTTCGGTCCTACCTGGCATACGGTAATCGATGACATGGCTCATTTGGATAAGAATGTGTTGAAGGCAGTGGGTCAGACCATGATCCAGGTGCTTTATACTGAGGAATAAAAAGGAATGTCCCTAGAGGAAAAAGCAGTTACCTCTAGGGGCATTTCTTTTTTTCATTAGGAGAAATCTCCGTTCAGCGTCGTTGAACGTATGTTCAAAGCTTTTGAACATACATTCAAAGCTTATGAATGCACATTCAAAACTTATGAACGGAGATTTCTCCTAATAGTATAGACAAATACTCTTAATAGTATCCACAACTTTCCCTAAGGGTATTGGTTTTCTTAATAAGGAGTATGATTAAATCTGTCCTGATTCTACCTGTCTAACTACTCTTTCCGTGAGCCTATCCACTCCGTTCGGATCGTACTTCTTGTTGAGGCTGGCACCGAAGAGGGCGGCGAAGGCCTGGTAGAAGCCGGCACGGATAGGACCCAGGAAGGCTTGGATAAGATGATAGGAAGAAGAATTGCATTCACGATACACCAGCTTGATGCAGAGCTTGCCCTGCGCATAGGTTAACTTCTTCATTCTTGGCGTGTATCGCTGCTTGATGTCCTTCTCTACCAGTTTCATGTGGGCATCCTTCGCCTTCTTGTTAGGAAGGGTCTCCAGATAATCGCCCGTCTCGATGATAATCTTTCTCACCTCCTTGGCTATCGGCAACACCTTCTTGATGTTATACACCAGTCGGTTGTAGGCCATCCTTTCCTTGGCGTTTTTGAACACAGGCTGTGGATAAACATACACGTTGTTCACCTGCACGTATTGAATGCTGTCTTTATCCAGCAGCACCTTTCCCACCTTCACCATCGGTTCGAAGGTAGGAGTATCCATATCCACCTCCCTGTCTTCAGGGTTGTCGCCATCGGTTTGCGCCATTGTCTGCAGGCTGATGCAGAAGAACATCGCCAGCAGGAATAATATTTTCTGTTTCATGAAATCCATCATAATTATCCATTTGTCTTATATATAATAAGGTGTAAGCCCCTCTATCTTGCTAATCACGCCGCAAAATTACAGATTATTTCTCATTTAGAGAAAGATTCTTTCCTTTTTCTTGCTCATTTTCAGAAAATCATTGTAACTTTGAGGAAATTTAATAATCGTTTGCCTATAGATGAAACGTTGGCAGCCCATAACCCAATTTTTGTTGAAACTGTTTCTGTTAGGCAGTTCCCTGCTATTCCATGCCTTTTCGGTAAGTGCACAGTCGTGGCAGCAGCTACTTTCTGAACTTTCGGAAACCGAGGATTTCGAGCATACTTCCTGGGAGGATTACGAGGAAGATTTGGAGGAATGGGCGCAGCATCCGATAAACCTGAATGCGGCTACCCGCGAGGAGATGGAGCGTTTGCCCTTCCTTACCCCTTCGCAGGTGGAAGATATCCAGGCTTACGTTTATCGCTATGGCGGAATGAAAAGCATGATGGAACTCACCCTGATTCCGAGCATCAGCTGGTATCAGCGACAGCTGATGGAGCATTTCTTCTATGTAGATGCTGACCAGAAGAAGTCTGATTTCCCCAGTATCAGGAATATCATCAAATATGGAAAGCATGAGGCAATGGGCATGCTGAAGGTGCCTTTCTACGAAAGAAAGGGCGATGCCAATGGCTATATGGGCTATAAATACAAACATTGGCTGCGCTATCAGTTCAGGTATGGCGACTATGTAAAGCTGGGCGTTGTGGGGTCGCAGGATGCGGGCGAACCCTTTGGCACCGGCAAGAACAACCTGGGCTATGATTTCTACTCCTTCTATCTGCAAGTAAAGAAACTGGGGCGCTGGAAGAACATCACCCTGGGCAGATACCGCCTGCACGAAGGCTTGGGACTGATACTCAACAACGATTTCAGCTTCGGCAAACTCTCGGTGCTTTCCTCCCTGGGAAGCGCCACCAACCGCATCCGGGTTCATTCCTCCCGGTCTTCTGCCAATTATCTGCAGGGAGCAGCTGCCACCTATACCTTGTTGAAAGGTCTCGACCTGACCGCCTTCTTCTCTTATCGCAAGATAGATGCCACGCTCTCCGACAAGGGCGGCATCCAAACCATCCAGAAGACCGGACTGCATCGCACCCTGAAGGAAATCGCGAAGCAGAACATCGCCTCCAATACTCTGATGGGCGGAAACATTAACTATCGCAACCAGGGCTGGCATGTCGGGGCAACAGGCTTCTATACCTCTTTCTCCCTTCCGCTTACGCCCGACCAGTCGCAGCTGTATAAGCGATTTGCCCCCCAGGGCTATAACTTCTGGAATGCGAGTGTGGATTATGGCTACGTTTCCCACCGCTGGACCATCGCAGGCGAAACGGCGACGGGCAATTGTGGAGCCATCGCCACCCTCAATGCCGCCTCCTATCTCTTTTCCGACCATTTCTCTCTGCTTGCCTTGCATCGGTTCTATTCCGCCCGCTATTACTCGCTTTTCAGCAACAGCTTTTCTGAGGGGAGCGATGTGCAGGATGAGAATGGAGCCTATCTGGGCTTTACGTGGATACCGGCTCATCGCTGGAGCATCACCGGCTATAGCGACTTTGCCTATTTCGTGTGGCCCAAGTATCATACCAAGCAGAGCACGCAATGCTGGGACCATCTGCTCAATATCCTCTATCAGCCCAATAAAAGATGGATGCTGGGCACCCGATTGCGCTATAAGGAGAAGGCGGGAACCACCACTGGGCGATGGCGCCTTTATGCCACCTTTGCTGATGAAAACTGGAGTGCCAAGACGAGTGTGGATTATACGGTGAGCAAGGAGATGGGAAAGAAGTCAAGCCAGAAAGATGCAGATGGTGCGAACCCCAGCCAGGGGTATCTGCTGAACGAGAACCTGAGTTATCGCTGGCATTGGCTGAGGCTATCGGGCAGTTTTTCTTATTTCCATACGCAGGATTTCAGCAGTCGCATCTATGTCTACGAACCCGGCCTGCTTTATCAGATGAGTTTCAGTAGCTTCTATGGCGAGGGCATCCGCTGTGCCCTGGTTGCCCGTTCGGAGATAGGCAAGCATCTGCTGGTTATCGCCAAACTGGGCACTACCCGCTATTTCGACCGGAGCCATATTTCCACCGGATTACAGGAGATAGCGGCCTCACATCAAACCGATTTGGAGATACAGATGAAATGGAAGTGGTGAAGTTTCTGCGAATTCAGTATTCCTTGGCTATCTTCTTCAATGTCATCATCTGTCCAAAACGGTAGAATGGATTCTCTGCGATAGAACCATATTAGAATGGTATTTTGTTCATATACTTAAAGTCTTGATTCTCTACAAAATTATACCCAAAGGTATTATACCCTAGGGTATAATTTATGAAACTTTATGTTTTTATCAGACGAAGAATCGCTGTTTCTGCAAAAAAAGATGGCTTTAAACAACATTGTTTTAAACAACCTTGTTTAATTTGTTTTTTTTTTGCTATCTTTGCAGAAGAAAAGCTGCACTCGGCAATTTGAAAGCAAGCTTTCATTGCGCTCGTTTGCATTTTCTTTGCAGAAGAAAAGCTGTATAGTATAAAATAAGGTAGTGATTATGAGAAAAAGTAAAGAAGCTCCGTTTGTGTTCGGTGTTCGTGTGGAGGGAGATTCCTTTACCGACCGTAGAGAGGAAACAGAACGCCTGAAGGCGAACTTTACGTATGGAGTGAATACGATATTGATTTCACCTCGTCGTATGGGTAAGACTTCATTGGTGGATAAGGTGTGTTCGCTTGTAGAGAGCGAAGACATCAGGATAGCTCGTATAGATGCCTTTGGCTGTCGCTCTGAGAATGATTTTATCAATGCTTTTGCCACGGCTGTGGTTCGGGCTACTTCTTCAAAATGGGAAGAATGGATGGAGAATGCCAAGGTGTTCTTAAGCCGTTTTGTTCCGAAAATCAGTATAGGACAAGATCCTTTGACTGATTTTTCTTTGGCATTGGAGTATAATGCAGGTAACAATACAACAGAAGAGGTTTTGAGACTTCCGGAAATGATAGCTCGGTCTAAAGGTTGTCATATCGTAGTCTGCATCGATGAATTTCAGCAGATAGGCGATTTCCCTGATTCCTTGACCTTCCAGAAGAAGCTCCGTAGCGTATGGCAATTACAGAGCCATGTTTCTTATTGCCTTTATGGAAGCAAGAAACACATGATGGAACAGATGTTCCAGAATGCCAGTTATCCATTCTATCGTTTTGGTGATTTCTTCTATCTGAATAAGATTAGCGAGAAAGACTGGGTGGAGTATATCTGTCAACGTTTCGAATCTACTGGCAAGCATATCTCAGAAGAGTTGGCTCGTGAAATCTGTCGGGTAACAGACAGGTATTCTTCTTATGTACAGCAGTTGGCATGGTTTGTATGGTTGCGAGTGCAAGATGATTCTGTAGCTACAGAAGAGGACTTGAAATATGGAATAGACCGGTTGCTGGATGCTTGTGAACCCTTGTTTATCCAGCAGACCGAAGACCTTTCTGCCTATCAGATGAATTTCCTGCATGCCATTACCAATGGAGTACATACTGGTTTCACGCAGACGGCAATATTGGAAACCTATCGCCTAGGTACTGCTGCCAATGTAACTCGCCTTAAGAAGTCCTTGATGGTGAAAGATCTGATTACGATACCTGCCCCTAAACATTTGGAAATGAGTGACCCTATTTTAGCATTGTGGCTCAAGAGAAGAGTTTGGAAGGAATCATAAAAGAATTTCAAGGTATCGGAAAATTCAGGAACAAGATAGTCTTCAAATAATTTGGCGTTTCTGATAGTTTTTCGTATCTTTGCAAACTATATGGATTAAGTATCGTGAAAGAGGAAGAAGGTATGAAAGTATTAATAGTGATTCCTTGTTACAACGAGGAAGAAGTGTTGCCGAAAACCCTGGAGGTGCTTGGCAATCTGATAAAAAACATCAAGAAAGAGACTGACGCCGACACGGGATTGCTCCTTGTTGACGACGGAAGTCGTGACCATACCTGGCAGATGATTTCCGATGCTGCCAGGGAGCACAGGTATGTGCATGGCATCAAGTTATCTCATAACCGCGGCCATCAGAATGCCCTCTGGGCAGGAATGGAGGCAGCAGTGGATCATTGTGATGCGATGGTAAGCATCGATGCCGATTTGCAGGACGATGAGAATGTAATCATAGACATGGTGCGCCAGGTGCAGGAAGGCAAGGATATTATCTATGGTGTGCGCAAGGAGCGCAAGACCGATACCTTCTTCAAACGGTTCACCGCCCAGGCTTTCTATAAGCTGATGCAGAGTGTGGATAAGGATACGGTGTATAACCATGCCGACTTCCGCATGATGACCAACCGTACCCTGAAGGCTCTGATGCAATATTCCGAGCGCAATCTCTTCCTCAGAGCCATCGTCCGCCAGTTGGGCTTCCGTGAGGGATTCGTCTATTACGACCGCAAGGCACGCGAGGCAGGTGAGAGCAAGTATCCGCTCACCAAGATGCTGAGCTTCAGTATCGATGGCATCACCTCGTTTTCCGTGGCACCATTGAAGTTTATCACTTTCCTGGGCTTGGCGATGACTTTAGTAGCCTTCATCATGATTATCTTTGCCTTGGTGGAGCATTTCCAGGGCAAGACCATCCAGGGCTGGACCTCCCTGCTCGTTTCCATGTGGTTTATCGGTGGCATCATCACCACGGGTGTAGGCATCACGGGCGTTTATATCGGCAAGATTTATACCGAGGTAAAGCGCCGTCCTCGATATTTTATAGAAGAAAGAGTATAATTATTCAGATACAAAAATGAGGGTGTGTCATGGACTTATGACACATCCTCATTTTTGTATCTAATCACTAATCTTTGTTTATCTGTTCTGTGCGATATTGGCACTTGTCTTCACAAATTTGTAGAAGCCTACCTTGCTGTGCCATTCCACCGTCTTCTTTACTTCCCAAACCTTCTGGAAGGTATAGTCCTTGCCATATTTCTTCAGGAAATTAGGCATGTCTTCTTCCGGAATCATCAGTACGCCATCCTGTGGCAGCACCTTGTCAAACTGCTGGATCTTATCGCCCAGGTAGAAGTTTAGGCTGAAGAAGTGCAGCATATCTACCGACATATAAGAATAGAGTTTGCTGGTATCAAACTTCTTCTCGATAACCGGCGCCAGATGCTTATCTGCCTTCGTGTTGAGCACGGCAGGCTGCAGGGTGGAGTCGAGTGTGATGAAAATTGCGATAATCATCACCAATGTATATTTCATCATTTGGCTTGTCTCTTTTTTCTTGAGTGCCTTGAATATCTGATAAGCTCCTATTATAAGAAACATATAGCATACGTAGAATAGGATACCATGAGTAGATTCCCCTATTGCATGGAGCATGGCGATGTTGTCGGCAGCATGCTTGCCATGGAAAATGGTATCTGGTATGCCGCCTGCTCGTATAACAAGCGTAGCAATCACAAGGATAACTGCCAGCGAGGCAATCACGCCGGCATATACCTTGATGGCTCCCATCTTCTCCTTTATCATCCAAACGATGTATTCGGCGATGAGATAAGCCATGAACGGATAGCATGGCAGCAGATAGACGCTGCGCTTGCTCTTAGGGATGCAGTAGAAGAAGAGCACCAGAAGAAAGGCGAGCCAGGTGAACACCTGCAGCGGAGTAGCCTTCTTCGCATTCTCCAGGAATCGGGTCTTCGAGAACTTCTTCCATGGCAGGATGAAGAGCGAGAACAGTAATAATAAGGTGTAAGGCAACCAGCCCATTACAAGCGTAAGCAGATTGTACCACGCCGGGTTCTCATGCGATTCGTATGCCATCTTACCCATGAATCGGTCGATGTTCTCTTCCTTCACCAGTCGCAGGAACTCGTCGCCACCTTGCAGATAGGCTGCATAGTACCAGCAGAATGGGATGATGAGCGAGAGTAGGGCGGTTAGAGCCATGCGCCATACGATGCCCCAGAAGTTCTCGTGCTGGGTAAGCATGAATACGCCCATCACGAAGCATGGCAGGATGATGCCTACAGGACCCTTGGTCAGCGTTGCACCGCTCATGCAAAGGATGGCGAGCCAAGGCAGCTGGTGCTTTCCCTTCTCCCACCATCGGTAGAGCAGATACATGGCTCCCACCATCAGGGCGGAGTTCACCATATCCACACGGCAGTTCATGCCCGCACGGTGCACCTCGAAGGCGGTGAGTGTAAGGATGGCTGCGATGAGGCTGGTTTGTGTATCCTTTCGCTTGGCATAGAATACGAAGCCGCCGATGGTCATCAATACCAGCGATACGGCGGATGGAAGACGTGAGGTATATTCATTCACGTGGCCGGCGATGAGGCTGAAGAAGGCGATGCACCAGTGGAAGAAAGGTGGCTTGTAAGGGATGTCGCCACCATTGTTGATGGGCAGAATCCAATTGCCGTGTTCCAGCATGGTGTAGGCAACCACAGCTTCGCGAGGTTCTCCCTTGGTATTGAAATCAGAGAGTCCGAGGAATGGAATCATCATCACGATAGCCAGGATGATGATGAGCCATAGGGCTTTGTTGTACTTGATGTTCATGTCTTATCGAAGTCTTATTATGTTATTTTGGCTGCAAAGTTACATATAATTATTTGTTTATAGACAGAATAAGGCAGGATTTTTTGCATTTATTGGGATATAATTATTAACTTTGCACCCGATTTCTAAAATAGGATAAAGATGAAACGATATTTTAAGGCTTTGGGGTATCTCCTTTCGGTGCATGTATTGGCATTGCTGGTGATGACTCTTTTCAGATTGGTGGAATTCATCGCCCTGCATGGCATGATAGTAGATGCAGAGGCGAGTAGGGTGATGGCGTTTGTCAAGGGTGTATGGTTCGACAATGTCATTGCTTGTTATATTTCGGTATTGCCTGTGGCTGTGCTCCTTGTAGCAGCCAGTCTGGGGTGGTGTCATCGCCGTTTGCTGCGTGGCATCAACATCTGGTATGCGGCATGGTTTGCCATCGCCTTCATGCCTTCGGCAGCCAATACCCCTTATTTCCAGTATTTCTTCAAGAACATCAATTCCAGCATCTTCGGGTGGTTCGGCTATGTGGCCACCACATCGGGCATGCTTTTGCAGGAGTCTTCCTACTGGCTCTATATCGCCCTCTATTTCGTGTTCACGGGGGCGTTTATCTATGCGCTCGTCCGCTTGCGCCGCTATTTCGAGGGGCTCTTCCTGTTGCCTAAGGACAATATGCACCTGGTGCTGGTAGTCAGCCGTTTCCTCATTTCCCTGGCTTTGGTAGGCACCTGCCTTTTCGGCATCCGTGGCAGAATGGGCTATAATCCTATCAAGGTGAGCCAGGCTTACTATTGCGAGGATTCATTCCTCAATCAGCTCGGCATCAACCCGGCATTCAATCTCCTTACTTCGGCGCTCGACGATATGCGCAAGGAGAACAAGGAACTGCATCTCATGCCATACGCTGAGGCCATTACGAATACCCGCCAGTGGCTGGGTATCACGGGAAAGGTGGATAGCACGAATATTCTGAAACGTGAGGTGGTGAACGATTCCCTGGTGATGAAGGCGGGGCATTCGTTTGCGAAGAATGCAAATACTTCTCTTGCAAAGAAAAATCATCCTAACGTAGTGGTGATATTGATGGAGTCTATGTCGGCAAACCTGCTGGGCACTTTCGGCAATCAGCAGCCGCTCACCCCAACGCTCGATTCGCTCTATCATCATTCTCTGGCGTTCACCCACTTTTATAGTGCCGGCATCCATACCAACCACGGTATGACGGCTACGCTCTACAGTTTCCCTGCCCTCATGTTCCGCAACCTGATGAAGGGAACGGTGACTCCGCGCCGCAAGGGTATCGCCACGGTGTTGAAGCAGTATGGCTACGAGAACATGTTCTTCATGACCCACGAGGCGCAGTATGACAACATGAAGGCTTTCTTCCAGACCAATGGCTATGATGACATCTTCTCTCAGGAGAACTATCCTAAGAGCGAGGTGGTGAACAGCTTTGGCGTGAGCGACCATTTCGAGATGGGCTATGCCCTCAACACCATCAACCAGAAGGCAAAGACGGGCAAGCCTTTCATGGCTACCATCCTCACCGTGAGCAATCATCCGCCATATATCATTCCTGATTTCTTCAAGCCGAAGACCAAGGAGAAGGAAACGCAAATTGTGGAGTATGCCGACTGGGCGATAGGCGACTTTCTGAAGAAGGCAAGTCGGGAGCCTTGGTATAAGAACACGATATTCGTGATTCAGGCAGACCATGGCAAGCTGGTGGGTAAGAGCGAGGGCGAGTTGCCGCAGTCTTACAACCATATTCCGCTCATCATCTTTGGTCCGGGGGTTCCGCAGCAGCAGTATGCCGGTTTGGGTATGCAGGTAGATGTAATGCCTACGCTTTTCGGCTTGATGAATCTGAATTATGAGTACGAGGGCTTCGGCGTGGATCTGCTGAAGCAGCAGCGCCCGATGGTATTCTATTCGGCAGATAACCAGATTGTGGCAAGAGACCATCAGCGTTGCTTCGTCTATAATCCGTCGATGAACCGCAGTTTCTGCTATGATGTGTTGCCGAATGGCAATCTGAAGGAAACGAAGCAGGAGTCTAAGTTCCAGGATTTGAAGAACTATGTGTTCTCGAATATCCAGGCAGCGGAGTATATAGAGCGACATCAGCAATAAAAAAACGATATTATCAGAAACGGTAATCCCCCACCACGCTTTGGCTGCGTGATGGGGGATTAACTGTTTATATGGTTTTTCTATTCTTCAGGGACTTGAAGTTTATTCTCTGCAAAGTTACAAAATTATACCCAAAGGTATTATACCCTAGGGTATAATTTATGAAACTATATTTTTATCAGACGAAGAATTGCTGTTTCTGCAAAAAAAGATGGCTTTAAACAACATTGTTTTAAACAACCTTGTTTAATTTGTTTTTTTTGCTATCTTTGCAGAAGAAAAGCTGTATAGTATAAAATAAGGTAGTAATTATGAGAAAAAGTAAAGAAGCTCCGTTTGTGTTCTGTGTTCGTGTGGAGGGAGATTCCTTTACCGACCGTAAAGAGGAAACAGAACGCCTGAAGGCGAACTTTACGTATGGAGTGAATACGATATTGATTTCACCTCGTCGTATGGGTAAGACTTCATTGGTGGATAAGGTGTGTTCGCTTGTAGAGAGCGAAGACATCAGGATAGCTCGTATAGATGCCTTCGGCTGTCGCTCTGAGAATGATTTTATCAATGCTTTTGCCACGGCCGTGGTTCGGGCTACTTCGACTGATTCCTCTTTGGCGTTGGAGTATAATGCAGGTAACAATACTACCGAAGAGGTTTTGAGACTTCCGGAAATGATAGCTCGGTCTAAAGGTTGTCATATCGTAGTCTGCATCGATGAATTTCAGCAGATAGGCGATTTCCCTGATTCCTTGACCTTCCAGAAGAAGCTCCGTAGCGTATGGCAATTACAGAGCCATGTTTCTTACTGCCTTTATGGAAGCAAGAAGCACATGATGGAACAGATGTTCCAGAATGCCAGTTACCCATTTTATCGCTTTGGAGATTTCTTCTATCTGAACAAGATAAGCGAGAATGACTGGGTGGAGTATATCTGTCAGCGTTTCGAATCTACCGGCAAGCATATCTCGGAAGAGTTGGCTCGTGAAATCTGTCAGGTAACAGACAGGTATTCTTCTTATGTACAGCAGTTGGCATGGTTTGTATGGTTGCGAGTGCAGGATGATTCTGTAGCAACAGAAGAGGACTTGAAATATGGAATAGACCGGTTGCTGGATGCCAGCGAGCCTTTGTTTATCCAGCAGACCGAAGACCTTTCTGCCTATCAGATGAATTTCCTTCATGCCATCACCAATGGAGTACATACCGGTTTCACGCAGACGGCAATATTGGAAACCTATCGCCTGGGTACTGCCGCCAATGTAACCCGCCTAAAGAAGTCCTTGATGGTGAAAGATCTGATTACGATATCAGCCCCTAAGCATCTGGAAATGAGTGACCCCATCTTGGCGTTGTGGCTCAAGAGAAGAGTTTGGAAGTTAACGTAATTTAGGCTCAGGGGAGATTGTCCGTGGATAAGACAACCTCTCCTGAGCCTTATTCTTCCGTTACTTCCTCGCACATTACCATTTCTGCTCCTCGGTAGATAACTACGAGTTTGTGGAGCTTAGTGGTCTTGACCGACTCCTTGACGATGTCGCTATTGGCATAGCGGCAAATTTGGGCAGAGGCTTCCTTGAAGAGAACTTGCAGCTGCTCATCGGCGGTATTGGTCTTGCAGTATTTCAGTTCGATGATGTAACTGTCCACCATATCCTTGTAGATGTCGCAGAGCGGAGAAAGGAAGATGTCGGCATAACCGCCATCGTTGTCTAGCTCTGAGATAGGGCGATAGAACTGGTTTTGGCTGGTCATCGCCAAGGTAAAACCATGCACGAATGCTTCTCCCTTCTGCTTGTCACGCTGAGAAGAGTAACGCTTCAGACTGTCGGCGATGAACTCAAAGTATGCCTTGTAGTTGCCATCGTATGCCAATTGAGACTCTAATTTCCCCTTATTGAAACTATCATAGGTCAAATCGTTCTCCTTGTAGGTGTCTAAGAGATATGTATACATCTGGTCTCGTACTACCTCGTTTGGAATGATAAACTTGGTGGCTCCCTTGTAATCACCATCTATCGTTACCATGCCGAAATAGAAGAGCAGACTCAGGAAGTTGTCTGGGTCATTGATGCGTTCGGCAGGGAAATTCTCCACAAGCTTACCTGTGACGAATCCTTGGGTTACCAACTGCTGGATGATGCTGGCATCATGAGTAAATTCCTTGTCATGACGGATAAGCATACGTACTTTGTCATAGTCGATACGTACATTGCTCTCTACCATATTCTTAGGAATGTCGTAGTTGTTGCGGATGTACTTGTCTAAGAAGTTAAGTACCATCACAGAATTGTACATCGTAGTTTTTCCGTACTCCTCTTCGGCAAAGCAATAGTTGTCATACCATGGCTTCATCACCTTGATGAGTTCATCCACGCTGTGATTGAACGGCAACACACTGGAGTAGTAGCCCAGCATCTCTCTTACTTCATCCTCTGTGAATCCTGTCATCTCATTGAATTCCGGAGTCAGGGAGTAATTGGTGCCGATATTGAATCCGCTTGTCAGGTCATCCATCGTTACAGGGCTAACGCCTGTTACGAAGACACGTGCCAAGGTATCGCCTGCAGCTCCCTTGATGGTATCAAAGAATTTTCTTAGATATCCTTCGCCATGTGTCTGGGTGCGGTATCTCTGCTCATGCTCCTTGTGTGCGAGAATCTGGTTGGTGAAGTGGTCGTACTCGTCAATGAAGAGATAAATCTTCTGACCAGATTTTTTGCTTTGGGTGCAAAGATAGTTTAATTGGTTGACGGCATCTTCCTGTTGGTTGAGGCCTTCCTTGGTACCTTCTGGTAAGAGATGCGAATATACATCCACGAAGTAATTAAACTGCGTCCTGCAATAATTGTCCATACCATGCTTGTAGTCGTCCAGTCCGCCTACAATAATGGCAAAGTTGAGATGGATGATGAGATAACTATTATGTTCGGGAGTTGGATTCTCACCAATATAAAGCTTGCCAAAAATTTCATCAAACTTGTCTTTCTTGTTGATGTCATAGTAATTTTCAAGCATGGAGATGGTAAGGCTCTTGCCGAATCGGCGAGGCCTTATAAAGAAGAAGTACATATTAGAGTCTTCTATTTCCTCGATGAAAGGAGTCTTATCTACATAGTAGCAATCCCTTTCAATCACATCCTCAAAATTCTGCATACCATAAGGTATTCGCTTGCGATAGATTCGCTTTCTTCTTTCTCTTACCATAGTTCTTTACTTTTTGCAATGACTGAGTACAAAGTTACGAAATATTCTTGAAAGTCGATATGCTAGTGGCATTTATTTATGAAACTTTATCAAAGATAAGATGCCAGCACTTGGGCTGGCATCTTATTGTTACTTAAAGAATCTGTTGAGCTGCTTGATAGCCTGGTCGAACTGCTTGGCTGGCAGACGATAGTTCTTCACTGGATTCATGTGGGCATCATAAACATCCAAGGCACCATCGGCTGTCTTTTCCAGGATGGTGTCGTTGTTGATGATGAAGGCATAGTTCAGATTGCTGCCTACTACATGCCATAGTCTAGGCGTCTTATCTGTCATCATTCTGCCCATTGAATAATCGGCAGGATTGTTCTTTATGCCCAGATGATTCTTCATCAATGTCGGAACCACATCATAATGAGTGGTGCGATGCATAAACTTCTGAGGCTTTGCGCCAGGAACATGCCAAATCATAGGCACGCCAATCTGGGCTTTGGAGAAGTTGCCGTTATGTCCCCAGTAATTATGATGGTTCTCATTGAACTCCTGACTGTGGTCGCCCGAAAGAACGATGATGGTATTATCCATCAGTCCCTCTTTCTTCAGGGTCTCGAAGATGCGGCCCAGCAGCAGGTCGTCCTGATAGCAGCAGTTGCGATACATATTCCAGAAAGGAGTAGGATCCATATCGTTGCTGAGTTTGGTATAGTCGGCATACGCCCAAGCCGGCTGGAAACGCTTATTCTTGTCGGCAGGGAGTCCAAAGCTATGAGGCAGGTCGAAGAAAAGGAATGAGAAGAATGGCTTCCCGCTCTTCTTATGCTGCTGCGAATCGCTGATGAATTCCTCTGCTATCCTTGTATCTCGCTCCAGCGGCGTATTGCCTTTCGTCTCGGTATGGATGCCTGGCACCCCACCAAAGATGACTCTCCCGAATGGCGGGTCGGCAAAGGTGGCACTAGGATAGGTCTGTATCTCGTATCCCAGTTCCTGCAGGCGCTTGATGAAGAGCGGCTGGATATGAGCAGGGTCAAAACTCTCCCAGTAATAGCAGGATAATCCGAAGAAGAGGCTGAACACACCGCTTCGGGTTCCATTGCTTCCGCTCACGTGATTGCTGAACCATTGGTTTTGCTGTGCAAACTGATAGGCATTCGGCATGCATTCGGCTGTTAAGGAACGGGTATTCCAGGAGTCTATCAGGATGAAGATGATATTCGGCAGCGAATCAGGATTCATCTTTTCCTTCTGTAGCGGCTGGATAGGATATTGTATATCTGCACTCTGCTTGCCATTCATCTGTATCATGCTTTCTCTAGGAGGAGTACATCCTAACTTCAGCAACAGACCATTCGAAGTGGTTGGGAAGTAATAAGGCAACAATGCGCTACTTTTCATCACAGAAGGCTGCTGATAGAAGGCTCCATAGATATGGCAGAGATGAGCAAAGAGGGTGCAGCCGATGATGCATCCTGCGATGGTCCAGGCGTATGCCTTCTGGCGTTTCTTCCATAGAAGATAAGATGCATACCAGGTGCCGACAACGATGGCTGCTACCACCAGGAAGAGTGCTATCTCCTTCAGATACAGCATTATATCGAAATTGAAAATCTCGCCGGCACCTTCTCCAAACACCATGCTCAATACAAAGCCGTTGATATGGAAATGATAGATGGCATACACCTGCGAGTTGAGATAGTTGATGATGCAGAGCAGCACGATTCCAACAATCTGTACGGTTCTAGCCGTCTTGGTACATCTGCAAAACGTAAAGATGAGGCTGAGAAGATAAGGTATCAGCGCAAACATGGCTGCATGACTGATGCAGGAGGTTATGAAGAATAACCATCCTTCTAAATCCATCAACCCGAGTATCGAAGAATCGGTGATGTAGAGTCCAAACTGTAGGGCTATCAGTAATGTAGAGAAGGCATAAAACAAGAATCCCTGTTTTGCTTCTCGAATGCGCAAATTCAGTCCCTCCATTTCAGAGAACTTTTGCTTAAATATCTGATATTTCATTGTATGAGTATCGTTTTGTCTTTATATTCTAAAAACATGGTTATTTGAACATAGCCAATGCTTTCTCTATGATAGGAGCCATGTCATAATACTTGTATTCGGCAAGGCGGCCGCCAAAAATTACATCTTCTTCCTGGTCTGCCAGGTTCTTATATTGGGCATACAGTTCAGAATTTTCCTTGTCGTTTACCGGATAGTATGGCTCCATGCCATCTTTCCATTCGGTGGAATATTCCTTAGAGATAACCGTCTTCGGGGCCTCATTGACTTCTGCTCCGAACATTTCGAAATGCTTGTGCTCAATCACTCGGGTATATGGCACTTCGCGCTCAGTATAGTTTACAACGGCATTGCCTTGATAGTTAGGACAGTCGATGGTTTCCTGCTCAAAACGGACGGTGCGATAGTTGAGCTTACCAAACTGATAGTTGTAGAACTCATCTATCTTGCCTGTGAAAACCAGCTTAGAGGCAAGTTCTTTCCAATGATCTTTCAGCACCCCCTTGTTGCCGTTTGGGAGTTCTATCTCGTCTTTAAAGAAGTCAACTGATACCTTTGTATCTACCCCCTCAAGTAAGCCATCGATGAGTTTGTTGTATCCCCCCATAGGGATTCCCTGATACTTGTCGTTGAAGTAATTGTTGTCGAAGATGAGGCGTACCGGCAGTCGCTTGATGATGAAGGCTGGCAAATCAGTACACTTTCGTCCCCATTGCTTCTCTGTATATCCTTTGATGAGACGCTCATAGATATCTTTACCGATAAGCACCTGAGCCTGTTCCTCCAGATTGCGAGGCTCGCTTACGCCATCAGCCTTCATCTTAGCCACGGCTTCTGCCTTCTGCTCATCAATTTTAGCCTGTGCTTCTGCTGGTGTGGTTACGCCCCACATCTGATAGAAGGTATTCATATTGAAAGGCAGGTTATAGAGTTTGCCTTTATAGTTTGCCACAGGCGAGTTGGTGTAGCGGTTGAACTCAACGATAGAGTTGACGAAGTTCCACACCTCTTTATTGGATGTATGGAAGATGTGGGCACCATACTTATGTATGTTGATGCCCTCTATGTTTTCGCAATAGATATTGCCGCCGAGTTGTGGTCGCTTATCTATCACCAGACAAGTTTTTCCCTGCTTATGAGCCAGGTGGGCGAATGTGGCTCCGAAGAGACCGGAGCCAACTATAAGATAATCATATTTCTTCATACTTGCTAATTGATATGTTTATAAATATTAGCCAACTCCAACGCAGATTTTTTCCATGAAAAATGTTTTAGTCTTTCATTCTGCTTTTCTATGAGTTTCTTTTTCTCTATCCCGTCTAGATAGTAGAAAGTTTCAAACTGTTCTTCGAAATCAGTTCTCTTTTCATCCATGTGGAAGTAAACTGCTGCGTCTTCTGCGATTTCCGGAAAACAACTGGCATGATTGAGTAAAACAGGGCATTCTGCTTTGTAAGCTTCAAGAATCGGGAGTCCGAACCCTTCGTATGATGATGGGTAAACGAATGCCAGGGCATAGTGGTATAAGTCTAGCATTTCTTGATCTGTTTTGATAAACTCATGTATGAATCTATCTTCCATTTCCCATGATTTAAACATACTTTTTTCAGTCTCATTGAAAGGCTTTCCTGTGCATACTACCTTCAGTTCCTTGTGTCTTTTTAAAATAGGTACACATTGCTTGGCAAAGAAATCAAAGTTTTTATAAAAGTGACGTTCGCCAACGAAAAGTATATATTCAAATGGATGTCTGTTGTTTTCGTTTGGCGTATAAGGAGTTTCGTCTGCTCCATGATAAACTACGCTCACCTGCTCTTCCTTGATATTCATGATACGGCATAAATCCCTTTTTGTCTGTTGGCTGACTGCAATGATGTGATTTGCTTTTGGTATGACAAGATGTTTTTGCAGAATCTGATAGTCATTATGGTCATAATACTGATTGTACAGTTCGGGTATCATATCATGTACCGTGACTACATAAGGCTTACTGCCTATGTACTTGAGGAAGTAAGGGTCAAAGAAAGTTGGATGAAACAAATCGAAATCCTTAGACTTGATGTCGCAGACAGACTTGTATCTATTGATTCTTGGAGTACGATCTAATCGTGAATATTCTCCGAATTTTGCATTATAATAGAACTTATATAGCATTTTCTTTATTGCAGAATCTTTCTTCCAGAGGAAGTTATGATATAATTCTCCATCTGGTTTAATTCCTAATGTTTTGAGGTAAACATTGGCAGATTCCATGACGCTGAGGCTTGCTTCAATGTCTTGAGGCAAGTGGGAATATAATTCGGCAAAACAACGTGATACGCCTCCATGCGTTTGCATATCGAAGGCTTGACTGTCATATAATACTTTCATCTTACTTTGATTTAATAGACAAATCTTTCCACAAAAATTTAAAGCCTGTACGTAGGATTTTCCAGTCGCGTGATACTGGTTTCATCTTCAGAGCTTTTTTCAGTTTGAATGCAAAATCATCATTGATGCGTTCTTTTTTTTCTTCTGCAGTCTCTTTTATGTGAGGCAACTTGCTGATGCTTCCAAATAACTCGGAGAACACCTCTTTTCTTTCCTTTTTCAATAAGTCACCATTTGTAAAAGAGATGCCATCAGTATAATATACAGCAACAATAGTGTTTATAGCTTGGTATGAACATTTTTTGAAATACCAGTTTTCCAGGAAGTGTGCCCAATCTGATACGATTTTCAGATTTTCATTGTAGGGATGCTCCTTTAGCAACTGAGTTCTTGTAAATGTAGATTGATGCTGCAGAACTTTATCTCTGATAAATCGGAACGACATGTTCTGTGGTGGAAGGCAGAGTGAAGCCAGTTTGCTGTCTATAATAATGGTTTCTCCCACGTAGTAGTCTGAGCCATTGAGCATCTTGGCAGCATTCTCCAAAGATTGTGAAGAAAAGAAATGATCGCCCGAATTCATGAAGATACAATATTCGCCTTGTGCCATTCTTATGGCTTTATTCATGGCATTATATACCCCATGATCTTTTTCGCTGACCCATTGATTGATATATTCTTGCTTGGATTCTATGTATTCCTTGCTGCCATCAGTTGAACCACCATCAACGATGATGTATTCAAAATCGCTGAATGATTGCGAAAGCACTGAAGAGATTGTTCTTTCCAATCCCTTCAGATTATTATAGTTGACAGTTATGACAGAGACTTTCTTTTTCATTATTCGTATAAATCTAAATTAGAATGTTTGTAGAACATCAGCTTGTCCATCATTCGTTGATACAAAATGAATTTATTAGGGTGTTTTAACAAGAGATAAAGCAAAACACGTTCCTTGAAACTCTTTTTCTCTATACCGATTAGAGAAAAGGCCTTGAGATCCTTGGATATTCTGCTTACCATGGCCCTGATTTCTTTCTGCTTCGATAGAGAAGTCTGGTTTCTTGATACGTATTTAGCCGCTTTGATACCTCGCTTTACGACCATTCTTTTGGCAATCTTGCGGAAAGGAGAGCGCTTGTAATAATTATATCTTGATATTTCAGCCTGAAAGAATTCATAATATCTGTTGAGAGATAAATCGTGGACGATGCTGCTTTTTCGAAGCCGGTAATGATACAGCGGCTGGTAAGTATAGACCACCTGTTTAGCATTTTCGAACCAATGTGGCAGAATGCTATAATCCTCGTAATTTTTTGAGGTAGGCATCGGCTTGTTGAGCAACTCTCGTTTGAAGAGCATTTGCCAGATATAGCTCTTGATTTTATCCTTAATGACAAGCTCCTGTATTTCTTGGTTCTTTAAGATATATCTCTTATCTGAAGCATTTTTGCAAAGAGTCTTGTTCTTGCTTTCGTCGTAATGATTACAGATAGCGATGTCTGAATTGGTAGTCTTTAAATCATCCATCAAGACTTCATACATAGATTCTTCAATCCAATCATCGCTGTCAACAAAGCCAATATAGGCTCCCTGACAGATTTCAAGAGCTTGGTTTCTGCTATCTGCCTGTCCGGAATTAACTTTGTGGATGACTTTGATTCTAGCATCCTTTTGAGCCCATTCTTCACATATTTCAGCCGAGCCGTCTGTTGAGCCGTCATCTATAAGAATCAGTTCCCAGTTCTTGAATGATTGCTTTAGAATAGACTCTATGCATTGAGGTAAATATTGTGCTGTATTGTAAACGGGAACAATAATGCTTAATTCACAATTCATAATGCTTGAATATTTTTATAATCGTATTTTTGAACTTTTAAGTGCATTGCATATAATATACTATCGATAAGTGTCTTGAACTTCCACGACCATGGTGTCTGAGGTCGGATACCCTTCCATCTTGTCATGTCCTGGTATTTGAAGAATAGCTTCTGATACGGACTTTGGCATATATGGAGCCATGGTTTTCTGTGGCCTGTGAAATGTATGATGACAGGATGTTTTAATTCCTCTACAAGTTCCGGTATGGCTTGCTGGCGAAGATGTCTTCTTTTTCTTAGAAAGCCGTCTTGTATGTTCCATCTGAAGGGAATCAGGAGTTTTCTGTCATGCAGAAGTCCGTTGAGTATGTCCTGATCGTTGAAGATTAACTTTTCTGCATATTTTTCTGCAAATTCCAAACTGGCTTTACTCAGATGGGCATTTCTCCAGTAATCCAAATTGATGATGAGTACTCCCGAGTTGAAATAGGTATCTTCCTGAGAGTATTCGAGGCGGGTGTAGTTGTTTGCTTTTCCGCTCCACATGTCTTCTACTGCAGCTACGGCGTATGATGTAACATCTGTCTCCCACAAATCTTTTATAGAATCGTTTATGATGAGATCGCAGTCCAAATATAGTATTTTATGTATCTCTACAGGTAGAATATCTGCCACGAAAAGACGCAGGTAAGCTGCAAGCGATATGTGGGCACTTTTGAACGATGAAAGATTCATGTTAAGATTGTAAGCATAAAAGTGTATTTGCTGATTGTATTTTTCTACTTCTTCAGTAAGCATACTTTTAGCCTCATTGCTGAGTTTCTCAGCAATGATATGGAATGTTATCTGTTCATTTCTGTTATTGTACATGACAGAAACTAAAGTAGTACAACATTGCATGATGTAATTATCATCTATGTTACAAGCTATATGAATCATATCTTTGTCTTTTTAGAAGAAATGTACTGAGTGTACAAAACTTGCTTGTGAAGTGTCAGTTTTATATGTTTTTAAGATTACAGCTCATCTAACTTGCTGAATACTAAGTTTATATCTGCAATATTATAACGAGCGAAAAGAGTCTTGAAGGAACCCGCCTTTGTTCAGCTTCTGAGCCAAATTTAGCGCTTGCTTTTTCATCTCCTTTTTCTGTTCCGGGGTAAGATTGGCAAGCTTGTCATCCAGCTCTTCCAGCGAACGGATGGTTATACCTGCTCCTGCTTCTTCGATGATAGAAGCTACGGCTGCCTCTTTCCAGATGATGAGCGGCAAACCGGCACGGAGGTAGAAGGATACCTTATGAGGGGAATTCCATTTCAGGTATTGCCCGTATTCTCCCGAGCATCCGTCAAGAGTATCGCCATCCCATACCAGTCCGAAGTCGGCATCTATATGCTTGATAAACTCCTCTGATGGTACAAAGCCCTGATAGGTAATCAGAGGATTGTTTTGCAAACCTTGCAGACCTTCTTTGTTTCCACAAACCAACAATTGCCAATGGTTCAATGTCTTGGAAAGTTCTATCAGGAATGAATTCTTCTTCATACTCAAGGCTCCGGCATAGACCACCTTTACCTGTTCTCTTTCTGTTACTTCTTCCGAGCATTTTGAAGCAGAACGATAGTCGAATAAGCCCAGGGCACCAACTGGCTTCTGTAACCCATGCTCTTTGAGCCATCCTTTCATCTTCTCGTTTGATGCAATGATGTAGTCGCTATTTGAAAGACGGTTAATCTCCTTCTGGATGGTGAGCTTCTTTCTGCGGAAAGAACCAAGGTCGTGAATCAGTGAAACCGTCTTGGCTCCTTTCAGATGAGCTACATGGCAGAGAAACGAAAAATACTTCTTGACAGGATATTGCAAGAACAGCACATCGTTTTTCTGGAGTAAGATACAGGCACGGATGATGCCTATCAGGTCTAGGAAGAAAGCCAATATCTTACTGTTCCTGATAGTGCGTGGCAAGCCAAGATTGATGGCTCCCATTTCTGCAAGCGTATCCTCGTTGTCTGTTTTTGCTTTATTGCCGGCGCTTGTCAGATTATAATAGTTGCGGCTAATATAACAGAGTCTTTTTTGTTCCATATTCAATAGTTTATATGTGAAATGTACAAAGATGAGTTTGAACTATAATTCTAGCTGAAATGGAATTTCGTGCTTCTTTCCATATTTGGTCCAGAACCTAGCCCGTTCTTTCATCACATAGGCTACAGCCTTGTCGGTATCTATGTTGCGCAGTAGGGCATATTCGCTAACCAGAATACGGGTGAATTCTTTAGGTCCCCAGAATCTTCTGAGATTATACAGTCCTTTCTTCTCGCTTACTGGTCCGAAATCCATTCTGTTGATATCTACCAGCATGAAATGGAATCCTTCTTCATCTTGTTTCCAGAGAATATTGCCTGGTGTAAAGTCTTTATGGAGAATCTCGTGCAGATGAATGTCTGCTGCGAAATGGGCTAAAGCTTTTGCCAGATATTTATATTCTTCTGGCTTAGCGTCTGCCATCTCATAGAGTGTATGACCGTAGTCACACTGGATTGTGATAAGATAACTATATCCTAAGATATTCAGAAAGCTACGCTCTTCTATAAGGGCTAAAGGTTCTGGAGTATTGATTCCTTTTCTTTTCAGAATCATAGGATATTCGAATGCTCGTTGACCTTTTGGCTTCCTGATATTCCAAGAATAGATGAATTTGTTGAGACCATGTGGTATATGAAAGCGCTTTACGTTAACCTGTGTTCCATCTGGTGCTGTTAGCACCTTGATGAGGTTGCGCTTATTATATATCTCACGACCTTCCTTCTCGAAAACATCAGGGATGCTCTCGATAAAGGCTCTCAGATATTCGTATTTAGGATTTATCTTAATCTTTCTCATTCTTATTCTGATTCTGATAGTTAAATATGAATGTTTATACTTCTTCCATTCTATTCTCTTGGTACAACTTTCCCCTTCACCACCTCATATCGCTTATCAAACTCCTCCCTGGTTCGCTTCCATCTGTTATGCGTCCATAAATAATAAGGTGGATTCTTGCGGATGGTTTCTTCCAGCATCTGGAAGAAGCGACGGGTAATCTCGTGCTCCGGCAGAGTGTTTGGCTCACGGGTGATGAGTTTGTATGTTGCCGTGTAGTAGCCTCGCTTAGGGCGCGACATCTCTACATAGAACACGGCATCGTTCATCTTTCTCATGATTCTTTCACCACCCGTAAACACTGGGGTTTCGGGATGATTGAGGAAAGGAAGCCACAGGTGGATGTTCTCCCACTTGGGACCCTGGTCGCTGATGTAGCCGAAGATGCTCATGATGCCCTTGCGCTTGTAATCCACCAGATAGCGGAGGATGTCTTTCTTGGGCACCACCACGCCATTCTCCTCGTGAGAACGGATGCGCTTGAAGAGCTCGTCGAAGGCTTGGTTGCGCAGAGGGTGATAGATGAGGCCCATCTTGCGCGACTTAGGCAGTTCGATGCCCACACACGAAAGCCACTCCCAGTTGCAGTAATGCCCCAGGATGGCTGCCACGTTCTGCCCCTCCTGGAAACACTGTTCCACCTCCTCGCTGTTGATTACCTGGAAGTGCTGGCGCAACTCCTTGTCGCTGATGCTGAGCAATTTGACTGCCTCGAAGAAGTAATCGCTGAACCAGCGATAGAACTTCTTCTCTATGTCGATAATCTCTTCTTCTGATTTCTCAGGAAAAGAGGTGGTGAGATTCTTACGCACAATGCCCCTGCGGTACTTAATGACGTGATACATCATGAAGTACTCGAAATCGGCGATGCAATAGAGCAGCCTGAAAGGCAGCAGCGATATTGCATAAAAGAATGCATAAACAATCTTAACCATCTGTAAAACTATAAATTCTTAACTATTAACTCTTTACTCAATTACACCTGCTGCATGTCGTGCAACTTCTTGTAATATCCGTCTTTTGTTATCAATTCTTCGTGGGTACCACGCTCCACAATCCTACCCTCGTGCAGTACGCAGATTTCGTCGGCATGCTTGATGGTACTCAATCGGTGGGCTACGGCCACGGTGGTACGGGTCTTCATCAATCTCTCCAGGGCATCCTGTACCAGGCGCTCACTCTCAGTATCGAGAGCAGAGGTAGCCTCGTCGAGAATAAGGATAGGAGGATTCTTGAGGATGGCACGGGCGATGCTCACACGCTGGCGCTGACCTCCGGAGAGTCTGCCGCCACGATCACCGATTCCGGTATCGAAGCCGTGCTCCGATTTGGTGATGAACTCGTAGGCATTGGCTATCTTCGCCGCATTGGCAATTTCCTCGTCGGTAGCATCTGTCTTGCCGAAGCGGATGTTGTCCTTGAAGCTGGCATTGAAGAGAATAGCCTCCTGGTTCACATTACCTATCAGCTGGCGGAGGTCGTGCACGGCAAGGTCTTTCACGTTGATGCCGTCGATGAGCACCTCGCCCTCCTGTACATCGTAGTAACGAGGAATCAGGTCGAGCATCGTACTCTTTCCGCTACCGCTCTGACCCACCAGTGCGATGGTCTTTCCCTTAGGAATTACCAGGTTGATATCCTTCAGCACGTAAACCAGTTCACCGTTCTGATGGTCGGTATAGGCAAAGGAAACATGGCGGAACTCTATCTGATGCTCGAAGCTGCAGATATGCTCAGGGTTCTCCTTGTCCTTGATTTCAATCTCTGCCTGTAGAATCTTGTCGATACGCTCCATACTTGCCAATCCCTTTGGGATATTGTAACTCGCTTTGGAGAATTCCTTCAGCGGGTTGATGATGCTGTAGAGCATCACGAGATAGAAGATGATGGTAGGACCGTCGATTCTGCCGTAATCCAGAACCAGGATACCGCCAAACCACAATACCACCACGATGAGGATGGTTCCCAGGAACTCACTCATCGGGTGTGCCATCTGCTGACGGATGTTCACGCGCATGATGTTGTCGCGATAACTGCTGTTTACCTGGTTGAAGCGCCAGTTCATCTTATCTTCAGCACAAAAAGCCTTGATGATGCGCAAGCCGCCCAGGGTTTCTTCTACCATACTCATCGTGTCGCTCCAGAGCGACTGCGCCTCGGTGCTCTGTGCCTTCAGCTTCTTTCCTACAACACCCATGAACCAACCGAAGCCCGGCACAAAGAGAATGGTGAAGAGGGTGAGCTGCCAGCTGATGCAGATGAGCGTGATGAAATAGAAGAGAATGAGAATAGGATTCTTGAAAAGCATATCGAGCGACGACATGATGCTGTTCTCCACTTCCTGCACATCACCGCTCATTCGGGCGATGATATCTCCCTTGCGCTCCTCGCTGAAGAAACCCAGCGAAAGCGAGGTAATCTTCTGGTAGAGCTGGTTGCGGATATCACGCACGATGCCTGTACGGATAGGGATGATGGTGGCTGAAGACAGGAAGTAGGCTCCCGTCTTGAGGAAAGTCATGAAGGCAAGGAACATGCCGATAACCAGGAGAGCCAGCGATGCACTGTGCGCCACGATGAACTCCTGGATGTAATAATACAGGTTGTTGGTTGCCACTTCCTTGATACTGCCCAGCGTTCCGTCCCATTCCATATAGTCGTTGGCACGGATGCCGCCATCTACCTGGAAGAGGATCTGCAGGATAGGAATCAAGGCTGCAAACGAAAATATGTTCAATACCGCAGACAGGATATTGAACAGAACAGAAAGCCCCAGATACTTCTTGTATGGAGGCACGAATCGGCGTAAGATTTGCAAAAATTCCTTCATAGGTGCAAATATAGTGTTTTTAAGGAAGACCGCCAAACTTTTGGCGGTCTTTCTTTACTTTTATTCGGTTTTTTCTTATAGGAGAGTCTTTTTGGCTCCGTTTTTCTTCAAAGAAGCCTCCTTACTCCTTTACTTCCTCTCCGAAGAGAGTAGCAGAGGTAGAACCGGTGATGCGGACCTTTACGAACTCTCCGATGTGGTGGTTGCCCTTGTCGATAACCACCGCCTTGTTCTGCTCGGTGCGGCCCATCATCTGCTCACGGCTGCGCTTGCTGAAGTTCTCGATGAGGATGGTGAATTCCTTGCCCTCATCCTTTTTGTTCTGCTCAGCACTCACCTCGGTCTGCAGTTTGATGAGCTCGTTGAGGCGGGCTATCTTGGTTTCCTCAGAAACGTTGTCTGGCAGATGCTTGGCGGCGTAGGTGCCCGGGCGCTCTGAATATTTGAACATGAAGGCGCTGTCGAAGCCTACTTCCTTCACCAGCGAGAGGGTTTCCTGATGGTCTTCCTCGGTCTCGTCGTGATAACCCACGAAGATGTCGGTGGTGATGCCGCAGTCTGGGATGATGCGCTTGATGTCGGCGATGTGCTGCAGATACTCCTCACGGGTGTATTTGCGGTTCATCAGCTTCAGTATCTTGTTGCTTCCGCTCTGGGCTGGGAAGTGGATGTGCTTGCAGAGGTTTGGCTCCTCGGCGATGGCCTGCAGGATGTCCTCGGTCATATCTTCCGGGTTAGAGGTGGTGAAGCGTACACGCATGTCTGGCACAGCCTGGGCTACCATGTGCAGGAGCTCGGCGAAGGAAAGACTGCCTTCTTCGCGCTTGCCCGATGGCGAGAGACCGTAACTGTTTACGTTCTGTCCCAGCAGGGTAACCTCCTTGAAACCACGGTCGTGCAGGTCGCGAACCTCTCGAAGGATGCTCTCAGCATCACGGCTGCGCTCACGTCCACGGGTATAAGGCACGATGCAGTAGTGGCAGAAGTTGTTGCAGCCACGCATGATGCTTACGAAACCGCTCACCCTGTTGCCACCGATGCGCTGAGGCACGATGTCACGGTAGGTCTCGGTCTTTGATAGTTCTATGTTGATGGCGTTGGTACCCATCTCGCACTGCGCAATCATATCCGGCAGATTGAGATAACTGTCTGGTCCACAGACCAGGTTGGCATAGTGGTTCTGGATGAGGTCATCCTTCACGCGCTCAGCCATGCAGCCCAATACGCCGAGAATCACCTTTCTTCCCTTCTTCTGCTCAGCATGCAGGGTGTCGAGGCGATGGTAAATCTTGTTCTCCGCATTCTCACGAATGCTGCAGGTGTTCAGGAAGATGGCATCAGCCTCTTCCTCTTTCTCACAAATCTCGTAGCCTGCCATCTGCATCACAGAGGCAACTACCTCGCTGTCTGCCACGTTCATCTGGCAGCCATAAGTCTCAATAAACAGTTTCTTCATTGTTCTAGATGAATTCTAATTTATATATTAATGTATAACTATGATTTCTTTTTTAGCATCCCCGATGCCGTCATCATTTACATCATTTCATGTTCTTCGATGCTGCCATCAGCAGGAAGTAGAATACCACGGCAGAGATCCATCCGGCGATGGCATCGATGAGATAATGTGCCTGGATATACACGGTGGCCATGCACAGGAAGATGTAGAATGGCAGCATGGTGAAGAGCAGCTTGCGGTTTCTGCTGTGCCAGGCAAGGAGCATGCAGATGGTGCTTACGCCCACATGCGAACTCGGAAAAGCGGCGGTAGGTCGCTCTCCGGCTTCCTTGGCATCCTCCACCAGCTGGTAGAAGATTCCGTCGGTATATCCTGGGGTAGGCAGACAGTTGGTATGGGTGTTGAAGTAATCGCCCAATGCCGGGAAGATTCCCTTGGCTATATCCTGCACACCCACGGCATCAAAGTAGAACGTAGGTCCTACCACCGGCACGTAGATGTAGATGAGATAGTAGAGGAAGAAGCTGGCGAGCAGCACAAAGCTAGCTCTTTCTGCCTCGTAGTATCTGCAGAAGAAATAGTAGAGCACCACTGCTGCTATCATCGGATAATACATGAAGTAGCCCATCGACATCAGCTCGCTCACCACCGCCCACGGCAACGCCTTGGCAAAGAGCAGGGCGGGCTGGCATCCAAAGAGATCCTGTTCCCATCCTGCGAAGATATGGTCCAGGTTGGGGAACATGCGGTTGATCTCGTAAGTGTCTGGATACCACCAGGCAAGCAGGGCGATTTGTGCCATTATGCGCACCATCTTCGTTATCCTGCATGGAATCATGCGGTATACGCCCCAGAGGGCGAGGGTGATGACTAGAATTCTCAATCGTCCCCAAAGCATCGATTCCGGGTTCACCACCTTGGTAAAGGCGAAGAGCATGGTAATCACGGTGATGGCCATATAGCCCAACATCGCCCATTCCAGTGGCAGGAGTCCCTTCTTTGGGTTCTTGTCTATCTTAAAATAATCTTTTATCATTAATCAATGTTTATAGTTTTTACAGCCATCCGTTATCCTTATACCATTTGATGGCGATTTTCACGCCTCTTCTCAATGGATAGTGGGGATGATAGCCCAGCTCGTCCATGGCTGGCTCGATGTCACATCGCCAGTTGCGCTGCTTCAGGATGTTATACTTGTCGTTGTTCAGTGCCGACATCTTTCCGGTCATTCTTCCCAGGTATTCGCCCACGAAGGTTACGATGCGCAATACCCAGATAGGCGCCTTGATGCGCAGCATCCATGGATTGCCCAATTCCTTCTGAATCAGGTTGCTGAAGGTTTCCGACTGGTATACCTCGCCATCGCTGAGGAAGTATTTCCTGCCGTTCATACCGTGGTCCAGAGCCAGGAACACAGCCTGCACCACATCCTGAACATACACGAAGGTGATGTCCTGACGCTTGAATCCTACGGCGAAATCCACGTGCTGCCTGATGCTCTGAGCCATGAGGAAATAGTCTTTCTCTCGGGGACCGTATACGCCGGTAGGGCGCAGGATGATATAAGGGAAGTTGTTGCCGATGCTGTCCAGATAGCGTTCTGCGGCAAGTTTGCTCTTGCCGTATGCCGTATTAGGCTTAGGCACATCGTTCTCACAGATTTCCTGATAAGGCTGGTCCTCACGGATGGCTCCGAAGATGCTGAGCGAACTGACGAATACAAATCGCTTGATGGGCATTCCCAGGTGCAGGATGGCATTCACCAGGTGCTTGGTACCCTCGGTGTTCACCTTATAGAAATCCTCTGCATGCAGGCACTTGGTGGCGCCGGCTGCATGCACTATATAGTCGAACTCGTGCGGGGCGAGTTCCTTCTCCAACTCTTCCTCTGAAGAAAGATTGAGATTGATGAAATGGATGCGATCGTCTTGCAGATATTTCCTGGAACTGCTGGGGCGTACTGCCGCCCAGGTCTCCATGCCTTGTCTTAAGGCTTCTTCCACGATGTAACTGCCGATGAATCCCGACGCACCCGTTACTAGAATCTTCATTAATTAATTATGTAAAATTGCAATTTCGCTGCAAAATTACAACAAAAAAATGAGTTATCATGCATGTTTTGCCGAAATATGACGAAAATATTTAATTTCTTTGTCGTATTTGTATAAAAATGTAGTATCTTTGCAGTATGGAACAAGTTTCGGGATTCTATTTCCCTCCTTCTGGTCAGACTTCCTCCGGTTTCTCGGAAATGGAGGAAATTTCGGTTGGTGGCTTTAATGTCCTCATTCGTGCCAAGCGTGATGGCAAATGGTGGGTGTTGAAGGCGCTGGCACCCGATGTACGCCATAACGAAGTGTTCCGAAGTCTGTTGCATAAGGAGTATGATATCCTTTCCAAGATTCAGCATCCGGGCGTGGTTTACGTGGAGGGCATCGAAGAGGTGGATGGCTACGGAGAATGCCTGGTGCAGGAATGGATTGATGGCGTTACCCTGGATGAATGGCTCAGCACGCCGCATACCCGGTCGCAGCGCAGGCAGGTGGCTCACCAGCTGCTCGAAGTGATGGAGTATGTGCATAGCCAGCAGGTGGTGCATCGCGACCTGAAACTCTCGAACATCATGGTTACGCGCAGCGGAAGCGTGGTGAAAGTGATTGACTTCGGATTGTCGGATGCCGATTACTATGCCATATTGAAGTCGCCTGCGGGCACCGAGGGATATATCTCGCCCGAACAGCAACGGGGTGGTCCCACCGATGTGCGCAACGACATCTACAGTCTGGGCATCATCCTGGATAAGTTGCAGCTCGGCTTGTCCTGCAGACTTTCCATCGGGCGCTGTCTCTGTCCCCTCGAAGCTCGCTATCCTAATGTAGCTGCCCTGCGTCATCACATCCTGTTTCTCCACCGCTCCCTGATAACACTCTGGATAGTTCTGGGGGTGCTGCTGGTGGGCATCGCCGGAGGTGCTATATATAATAAGGTGAACCAGCCCGAAACCATCTATGATGTGGTATCCCAGTTTAAGGTGGGCAACTTTCTGTGTACTTCCTGGGGCGGCGGTGTTGTTTCGCTGAAGGCCATCAACCAGAAGGATTCCTGCATCGAGGTTCCCAAGACGGTGACTTATCAGGGCATGACCTATAAGGTGGATGAGATAGAGAAGGAAGCCTTTGCCCATCATCAGGTGTTGAAACGTCTGGTGTTCCCGGATACCCGCCTTCATGTAATGCGTGGCATCGTTACCGGAAGTCCTCATCTGGAGGAGATCATCTTCCGCAGCAATCAGCCGCCGGTCATCGGCAATGCCATCTGGAAGACCCGGATTACGGATGTCTTCGATCCGCATTGTTTTGAAGAAGTCAAGTTGCTGGTTCCTAAAGGCAGCCTCGCTGTTTATCGCGATTCCCCTTGGGGCAGGTTCCGGCATATTGAGGAATATGAATAAGATAAGACGGAAATATAAGACAAAAATGAATAAAAATGCAAAAGACGCTCATCCAGGATGGGCGCCTTCTGCATTTTTATTCTTTAGTACCACACTTCAATCTGTGGCGACTCCTTTGCGTAACTTGGCATGCATCTACCTATTCTTGCGCCGATGTAAGTTGGGTCGCAGATATAGTAGGTCTTGCCCTTGTATTCGTAAGATGTGCCGTTTGCCACTGGCTGGTTGAAAGCCACGGCAGTACATTCATGACCAGGGAACTGGATGAGATGCACATCAAGACCCAGAATCTCGTGCACCAGATAGGCGTAGAAGATGGCACGATCCTCGCAGTCGCACAGCGGATAATAGAGCGTCTCCTCAAAGTAGAAGTACTTCTCACGCTTAAACTGCTCATCATCTGTGGCGTATGGGAAACCCTTCTGTATGAATCTCAGAATTCGGTTGGCAGCATCCTGTTCGTCCAATCCTGCCACCTGGGTGCGGATCTGCTCCACCACTTCGTTGCGGAACTTCTTGTCTACCACGCTGGAAGCCACGGTAGGAATATCTATCACCGGATATTCATCGAGCATCGGCATGATGCCTGTAGGCACTTCGCCCTTCAGGGTGATGCCTGCCGCCTCGTAGCTGAATGGCTTGGTGCCGCTTCCTATCACGGTCTTGCCGGTGAATCTCAGCTCCATGTCCTTACCCAGTTCTGCATCCTTAGGCAGGTCGCAGGTGCGGAAAGCACCGCTGTCATCGATGTCCGGATAGATATAGTACTTCTTTCCGTCGATATTGATGTATGATTTCTCAAACACGTGCTCGGCGTAAGGCACGAGCATAGCCACCTGATGGTCGTTCATACCCAGACGGATATTGTAGCCGCAGTTCACCAGTACATACTGTGCAGCCACCACCTTCTCGTTCTGGCTGGCGTTCGGCATCACGGCGTTGATGTATTTCTCTACGAGCATGGCAGAAGCCCAGTCGCTGAGTCCCATCTTGCGCGATTCCGTGGCGAAAGCCTGGGTCACCTCCTTGAGGTCTGATTTCTTCAGCGTCTTCCAGTAAGCCACCACGTCGTTGGTAGAGGCGATGTCCTTCTTTGCCAGCAATATGGCCTTCTGGAACTGGATGTTCTCTCCGTAGTAATCCACGTCGATAGTCTGCTTGCTCACTGGCACCTTCACATGTCCGATGTTCGGCAGTGCCGGCATCACAGGGATGGCTGATACGGCTGGCATCAGCGGGATTTCGATGCCCGAACCGGTGTACTCGATGTCTGGAATATCCGGCTTCACCTCAGGCAACTTCGGCTTGTTTACAGGGTCAACACCTGGACGGATGGTAGGTGCCTTCGGATTCTTCTTGTTGGTAGGCACCTTTGCCAGTGGGTCGGTAGGCAGTGCCGGCACCTTGGTCAGGTCTGGATTCTTGTTGATTTCGCCCAATCCACCTTCAGGGATATCGATGCCCGAACCGGTGTAGTCGATGTCTGGAATATCCGGCTTCACCTCTGGCAGTTTCGGCTTGTTCACAGGGTCGATGGTAGGGCGCACCTTAGGTGCAATCGGACTCACCGGCATCTTAGGCTTCACGGTCACCGGCTTTTCCGGCTGCTTAGGCTCCGTATATGCAGGTGGAGTCTTTGGCTTAGGAACCTGCGAGCGTATATCTCCCTTGAATTTCTTATACTCTTTCCACACACCTTGCATGTACTTATCGTAGTCGGTAAGTATGGTGTTGCGGAACTTGTTGTAGTCGTCCATCATGCCTTGTCTTGCCTGCTGGAACTGCTTCACGAAGTCATCATTCTGCGCAAAGGTTGGTGTTGCTTGCAAGCCAAGCAACAGTATCATGCTGAGTGTAGGATACATTCTTTTCATAAGCTCTTTTTTATGTTGTATATTATAAAGATAGATAACTTTTTGCAAAGATACTATTTTTTTCTTTATAGTCAAACTTTTCTTTAAAAAAAAGCTCTCCACCCCATTATTTTTTTGGGATAGAGAGCCTGACAGTATAGTTCTTAGAAGTTACCTGGTCCGATAATACCCCAATCTCTGTTCGAACGGGGCAGGTTCGAATTGATGTTTGGGTTGCGGTCTGGTTGCCAGGTTCTTACCTTGATGGATGGATTTTCAGGGTCGTTGAAATCCACCATCAGGAACAGGTAGCCATGATCGCCATAGTTCGTTGAATAATAATCCTGTTTTATCTGGATGCCGTAGGTCTCGCCTCCGGCGCCCATCTTCACCACGTCGTTGTCGGCAAAGCGGATATTGATAAACTGGTTGCTCTGGAAGCACATCTTCAGCTTTCTCAGATACTCGCTCTTGGTCTGACGGGTATATTTTATCAGCGGCTTGTTGTCGCCGAAGGTTGATGCCTGATCCTCCATGCTGAGTCGTGGATTCCTCTTGATCACATGACCCGTGATGATGGTGGCATTGTCGTCGAATACGCTCTCCAGATAGTCGAGTCGCTTCAGGGCGAAGGCGGTCTTGTAGTTCTCCAGGAAGGTGGCTATCACCATCTTGGCATAGTCGCTCCAGGCACCCACGCCCTTGTTGAAGATGTCGGTCTTCGCCTGACTGCCCAGTCCGAATGCCACGCATTCTATTTTCTTGTCCTCGCCGAAGGTGAAGGTTACGTCTTCCACGAACTTGCGCTTGTTGTTCCTGAAGGAGAATGCCATCGGGATGCTGCGGCACACCACGCGCTTGCCCATCGTGTAGAACGAGAACTGCGGGTCACCCAGCAGTCGTGCCTGTCCGTAGTTGAGCAGTTTCTTGTACATCTCCAGTCCGTCGGCAGAGAAGCAGTCGTTTACGCTGTCATATTGCCGGGTCTTGATGGCGTTCACCACGCGGTTCATGATTCCGGCGAGCTGTTTCTCGTCGTTCACCTTGCTCAGCGTTTCCAGGTTGGCAGCCGATTCCGTCTTCACCGATTTCTCGAATTCTTTCTTGGCTTCGCTGGATACTGCCGATTTCTTGTCGAGGTTGCTGATGTATACGGATGCGTTCTTGAACGGAGTGCCCTTGAAGAGCTGCATCACGCTTTCCAGCTCCTTGTCTATCTGGCACTGGTCGGCGTATTCATACTCGTATTTCAGCTGCAGACTGTTCACGTCCACGCCTGGACGCAGTTCCACGATTCCCATGCCGTCTTTGGCACTATATAGGTTACTCCAGGTCTGACCGTCGAAGTAGGTGTAGTCGATACTGGTCACCGGTTCGTTCTTGTATTTAATGAAGAGATTGATGTCGTTGCCGTCTTTGCCGGCTATTTTGATTGATAGATTACTCATGATCTCTTCTATCTGTTGTGGAATCCATGTTACGAGCAGTCGCTGTTCGCCGTCGATATCCATCTTCACGCTGTTGGGATACTGCAGACTTCTCACCATGGCGAAAGCCCAGTAGTAGTTGCGCAGGGCATCGTCGATCTTCGCCTTTTCCTCGGCTCTCATCGCCGACCTTACGTAGTCGAACACCTTTTCCTTGCGTTCGTTGAAGATCTTGACCACCTCGCTGCTCTTGATGTATCTCAGCACATGGGTCTGTGGCGCATTGCTGATGACGAGGTTGTTGGTGTTGGTGAGGGTGGCCTGAGCATAGCTGTTCATCACCGATGTCACCGCCGTCTTCGAATCGAATCCGCTGTTGGTGTTCAGTTCTTCTTCGTTAATCTGGAAGGAGTTGGAAACATGGAGCGAAATCTTGCTGATCAGGTCGTTGAGTGCAGCCTGGTCGGCAGAGGAGTAGGTGTCACCCCATCCTTCTCCGCAGATGTAGCTCGCATCGTTTTTCAGTTCTTCCGCCTTCTGCTCTGCCTTCAGTTCTGCTTTCTGTGCCGCCTTTTTCTCGCTGGCGCTCTGTGCGCAGCCGGGGATAGGAAGGCAGGTAATCAGTGCGAAGGCAAGGAGCATTTTCAGTAGTCTGTGCATAGGTTACTCTGGCTTGAATCCTTCCTTTACGAATTTGCTGACGAGACTTGCGTATTTCTGTGCGGCAGCCGATTCCTTAGCTGCATTCTCCAGGGCAGCCAGGCGAGCCTTGGTAGCTGCATCCTGGTTTACGATGAAGAAGCTCTGCATCTCGTAGGTGCCGTCGCCCAGGTCGTGAATCATGCTGAAGCTCTCCTGCATCTCACCCTTGATTTCCTTTTCCACCAGGGTCTGGTAGGCTGCATAGAAGTTGTCTTTCTCCAGACTGTCGCTGGCGGCGATGTCGCTCACGATTCTTGCCTGTATGTTGCTGCCTGCCTGGCGTGCATAGGTGTTGCAGGCATTGTTGATGGCAGTCTGATGACCGATATTCTTTGATTTGAACTTAGAGGCGATGCCTACGATTTCGAAGGCATTGTCTCCGCCCTTGGCGAGTTTGTCGTAATGGGAGAGCAGCGCAACTTCCAGGGAGCGTGAAGAGGCATAGATTTGCCATTTCTCCTTCTTGAACTGCTTCATCTTCACCTTGTATTCTTTCTTGAGCTGTTTCTCCAAGATTGAATTCTGTGCTTGTGCTGTGGTGCAGTGCAAGGCTAGTGCCAGGGCTGCCACCATCATGATCATAATCTTTCTCATAATTATACCAATTTTTATTCTATTATCACTTGTTTTTTATTTTCCCTTAAGGCTAAAAATAATTAGCCTTAAGGGTAAATATATTTAGCCTTAAGGGAAAATTTTCCTGTGGTTCCGGATGTATATCTTTCCCTTCACCATCTGTTTCACTTCCCTGCCGCTCAAATCGTAGATTCGGCGGTCGGCTGGTTGCTTTCTGTCATCTGTCGTTGGGGCGAAGATGCCGTTCTCCACATCATCCTGTCCTGGGTTCTGCGGCTCGCCCGGAGCATCCGGGTCGTAGACGAAGTGGGCGATAAGTGTGGTGTGGGCTTCCGGCATCAGGAAGTTGAAACCTGCCTCTTCGCTCACCAGACTGTCGCCTTCGTACCAACCCCCAAAGCGGAAGCCCTGACTGGCATAGGCTTGCAGCCATACCTTCTGTCCTGCCTCTGTCTTCTCGCCGCTGGTTCTGTTGAACGAGCAACTGCCTTCCTTGTTGGTGTTCAGGTAGAGGCGGTAGGGGTTCGAGGTGACAGGCTCATCGGGTGGAAGAGGGTCATAGCCGAACACAGCCACGAACTTCACGTTCTTCGCCTCCATCTTGTAGGTGAACTCCTGGTCGGTGGTGTATTCCTTGCCATCCTTCAGCCAGTACTTGAAGTAGTAGTTGCTGTTGGATGAGGAGGTTCTTATCTGTACCTCCTCGTCCTCGAAGTATTCGCCGCTTCCCGAAGTATAACCATACTCCGCTTCCACGTTCACCTTATATCTCAGATAGGGCTCGGGTGGAGCAGGAGGGTCGAAATCGGGGGCGGTTGCCCCAAGCTGACCGCTGCCCACAAGGAGCAGCAGCCATGCCAGGATATGATATCTTAATAGTCTGTTCATGATCATTCGATTTTCTGACTATACCTTATTATATATATAACCTGCTGAGGCTTTACTTTACCATCACCTTGGTGCTCATGCCGTTCACCTTGACGATGTAGATGCCGGCTGACAGGCGGAGCATTCCGTCGCTGTTGCTTGAAGCTACCTGGGCGCCGTTGAGGTTATAAACATCTACGTTCTTGCCGTTGCAGCCATTAATCTGGATGCCCTCTTCGGTAGGCAGAATGTTCACGCCAGTCTTCTTCACTACGTCGGCGATGCTGGTTACGCTGCTGTTTGGTGTCAGCAGGAATCGCTTGTTGAAGGTTCCAGCCTCGCTGGTAAACTCATAGTCGCCGTTGGTGAGGTCGATGGTGATACCTGCCACGTTATCCTTCAGCAACATAGGCTGGTCCATGCGCACTGCCGAGATGGTGAAGGTGCCAGACTTCTTGGCGGTGAAGCCGAGCTGAACGCTACCCATAGGACGCTCGTTGATGGCAAACTTGGTACCCTTGCCTTCCACGCTGTAGAGCTGAGGAGCCTGGGTCAGGGTCATGAACTTGGCAGCATCGCAATCCATTTCGTAGTTTCGGCTCTTCTTGTCGTTGAATACCACGCGGGTCTTGTCGCTGAGCGAACCGTCGCTAACGTTCAGGTTGATGATCATACGGCTAGGAACGAATCCGCGAGCCAGTCTTCTAGCCTTGGTTTCCTGTGCTCTGATTTCGCTACCGGTCTTGGTGAGTCGGTCTTCTGCCTTGAACTCGATGGTGCTTGAAGCGGTAGGCTTCTGTACGAAGAATGCCTGGAATGGATGCAGGGTGTAGTCATCGTCGCCAGGGCGTACAGCCTCGTAAGAGTTTCCGTTCCAAACGGTGATAGGAGCCTCGTAGCCGAGGTCGTTCACGTTGTAGTAGCTGGTCTGAGGGTTACCGATGAAATTCCAGCTGGCATCGAAGTTGTTGCCAGAAGGGAACACATCGAGTTCCTTCATGATGTTGTTGGCATCGAGCTGTCCGAACTTCTCCTTGGTTACCTTGAGGGTGAGTGTACCAGCCTTATTGGTCTGGAAGATATATCCCTTGCCCTGCTTGAGCCATTCCTCGTTATCTGGCAGATTAACCCATCCGCCGCTGCCTTGGTCGGCACGGATAGAACCGTCGTACATCTTCCATTTATATTCTCCCGGAGCCTTGGTATCAGAGAGTTTGATATCGAATGGGAAGCTGAAGAAGTACCATTTGTTGTCAGAAACAGAGATATCGAATCTCATCTTCTTGGCATTGAGGTTTCCGTCGGTGATGAGGGTTCCTGAGTTTCCTTTATCGCCGTCGCCCTTGATGGTTACGTCGCCTGCCTCCTGGTTATCTTTTCCATCCACCTTCAATCCTCCGTCTTCCTTGATATCGATATCCGGTGTTCCGTCGAATCGCTTGTCTTCGAGTGTAAACTCCTTATCGAGATAGAAGTATTTATAAGGTTCATTAAACTCATGTATCTCCTTAAACTGGCTCCACTGCGTGTTGAGATAATAGTTATCCACGCTCTGGGTTGGGACGTAGAGGGCAGTGCTTGAGAAGTTGTCGAAGGTATTCTGGCTAATATTGGTAGGGAGGACAGTATATGTATAAACTTTTTTAATATTACAATTACTGAATGCCTCGGGAGCAATTTCTTCGAGAGTACTTGGTAGTTTTACTTCTCTTAAATTATAATTCTTGTAAAAAGCTCTGTAACCTATATAGGTAAGTCCAGGTAAACTAATACTATCAAGTCCCATGTCATGTCCATTGACATTAAATGCAGATTCTTCAATTCGCTTTAAAGATGACGGGAACTCAACAGATTTTATGTTTGTTTCATAAAAACAATACCCTGGAACGCATTCTAATCCCTCGGGAAGAATAATCTTATGTAGCTTTTTGCAACCATTAAAACAATAGCTTTTCAATATTGTTCCTATAGGAAGGTTTATATTTTCTACATCACTATTTGCAAACGCTCTTTCCCCAATTTCAATATTTTGCTTATTTTGGAAGATAACATTTTTGACGGAACATTCGCAGAAAGTATAGTCTCCGATACTTTTAATGCTTTTTGGTATTTTTATAGTAATGAGTTGTTTCACATTATAAAAAGCATTGTCCCCAAGAACACTATCTTCGCTGCAACATCCTTGGAAATATTCGTAAGGGTTAGCCACAATATCAGCATCTGACAAATCAAGATGATGCAGATTATCCATCTTGTTACGGAACAACATAATATCATAGCCATTAATAGTACCGCTAACCTTCAGCGATACGATACTGTTCAAGTTATTTCTATCCAATTGCTGCAACAAACCAGGCGCATTGTCCTGGGCTGTCGTTCTTATGTCATAATCAATTTTAGCTCCTATAGGAAGTATTTGAGAGGCAAAACTTGCCCATTGTTCTTTGTACGAACTTAGAGCTTCCTTTGGAACCCAAATGAGTGTATTTGAATCAAAAGAACCACCATACCAGAATGTGGGAGTAGAGGAGTTTATTGTAATGGATTCAAGATTTTCTAAGTTTGATGGATACAATTCTTTTATAGTTTCAGGAAGAGTTATTGTTCTTAAAGCATCACAACCAGAAAAAGCTCCACCATAAGATACTCCATTTGAGTTTTGGCATCCTATTGATATGATTTTTGGTAATGTTATATTAATTAAAGATTTGCAGTTTTTGAAAGCATCGTTCATTATAGTTGTTGCATTTGGAAAACTGATACTACTAATGTTTGTACCTTCAAATACTCCTTCTGTAATTGTAGTCAAATTTGGATTTCCAATCTCCCTAAGCTTGCTACATTCTTGAAAGGCATAGGCTCCAATAGAAAGCACATGAGATAAATCAATGCTATCTAACTCGCAATTCTGAAAAGCATAGGCTCCAATATAAAGTACATGCGATAAATCAATACTTTCTAAACTGCAATTTTGGAAAGCATTGTCACAAATGGTAGTAACTGTTGATGGCAGAATAATTTTTTTTAGTCCGCCAATGTTTTGAAAGCGCTGACCTCCAATGGCTTTAACGGTTATAGAAAAACCATTCACCTCGACTTTTCCTGGAATGGTTGTTTCTTCATAATAGTTGCTGCAATCTGTGATAACTGCAGAGTCTTTAGCAGGAACATACATGCCAGCCTCTCCGTCCCAGTTACCCTCGTATTCAAAAGTCCATTGGTTACCAGATTCATCATTGCAAATACAAATAGCAGTATCAGCTGCACTTGGTAAAAGTGCAAAAAAGATAATGATGATAAATGTAATATATCGTTTCATATTTCTTTGTTTAATTAATTTTGTTTTTATTCTTAATTGAATTTCTCCAGTGCCATTTCCCGTCCCCGAAGGGGGCGAATGTGAATAACCGCTGGTGGAATGACCGAAGGGAATGGAACCTGCGGATAGCAGTCACACTCTCTCCAAACGTCCCCGGAGGGGGCGAACAGGAGCAAGAAAGGATGTGCTCGATGATGTCGAAGTATTCTTATGTCATAAGCCGTTCGTTTTATTAAGTTGTTTTTATTATCATTCGCCAGTTCATAGGCTTTTCGCCTAATATCACCTTTTCGCCGGCAAAGGTACGAAAAAAAAACGAAAGTGGATTGGTTCAATTTGGTTCAATTTCATTTTCCATCAAAAAAAGAGGGTGTGGCACAAACCACACCCTCTTATTTCTTCGCTTAAATCCCAGATAATCGGGATGGACTATCATTTGATAGCTATCTTCTTCTGGTTCACAATATACACTCCGGATGGCAGAGACTCTATGCTTTCTGTTTCTCCGGCAGCAATCTTCATGGTCTTGATGAGCATGCCCTTCGTAGAGAAGATGTTCACCCATCTCGTGATGTCGCTGTGGATATAGAGCGTCTTGCCCACTGACCATGCATCCAGGCCCGCTACCTGCTTCATCGGAATCGACTCGATGGCAGTGGTTGCCTCGTCGAAGACGGCCAAACAACGGGATGCCGTGGTGGTTACATTCTGGATATACGCCTGGAACGGATGCACCACAAAGGCATCACTTACGAAGACACTGCCCGGCTTGTAATCCTGGTACGCCTCCCCAACATTCAATGCATACACACCATCCTGCTGCGACAACTGCTCGAAGTTGCTGACGAAATCCTTCTGACCATTGCTCTCCACCTCATTGCGGGTCACCGCAATATTAGCGTTCTCGGCAGAGAAGGTAACCTTGCCAGCCAGGATGTATTCATCAGAATAATACTCCGAGTTAGGCATACAGATAATGTATGGCTTGTATGCCTGGATATCGGCAGCACGGGTAAAGGTGGCTGCACCCTGACTCAAATCGTAGAGCCAGAATGGCTTCGCCTCGCCCGTCGGCAAGCCCTTGGCAAATGGCGCTATCTTGCCATTGGTCTCGTGCGTCATCTCCTGCACATCGAATGGAAGGGAAATCGTCTCGTTGCCCTCGCTGGTTCCTATCACCGTGGTCTGCTGGAAGTTACGGGTATACGTAATCTTCTTTGCCACGAAGGATGAAGGACAGAAGAAAGCACCGTCGGATGCTTCTCCATCGGCGATGTCGCTCAGCGTAATCGACTCGGCTACGCCCGCAGCTACCACGTTCTTCAGGGTGGCTGGTGCAAAACTCTTGGCATTTACATACAAGAGGAGGTTTGGATTGTTGATGCCATCCAATACCTCGGCGGCGATGTTGATGTTGGCATTCCAGGTTACTGCAGCCAACTTCCTGTTGTTGCTGAACAACTGCTTGCCGCAAGCGGTGAGCGATGCAGGCAGACTGACGGTCTTCAGATTCATGTTGGCGAATGCCTGGTCTGCCAGGGTGTTATCGCCTACGGCCTTTCCGCCTTCGTTGCAGCCCTTGATGTTCGCCTTCGCCAGATCCAGATGCTGCAGCTTCTCGAAGGAAGCAATCAGGGCGATGTCCTCGGCGTTGAGGCTGCCCACTACCTGGAGCGTGTTGCCCGCAGGTTCACCGTTGCACCATTCCATCGCCTTCGCCAGATTGCCCGCCTCGGTGAGACTTGCCGTCTTGCCGTTGTAGCAATAGGCAGGAGTATAGGATGCCACCTTCGATGGGTTGAGCCACTGTTTCATGGCGATAGCCTTCACGGTGCAGAGGGTATCTATCTGGATGCCTGCCTCTGCGTCGTAAAGCAAGGATGCGTCGCTTGGTTCGGTGCCGTCGGTGGTGTAGTAGATGGCTGCACCCTCGGTAGGCACATCGAGCTTCACGATTCTTCCGTTATAGGAAGCCTCCTTTACAGGCTCGCAGGCGAAATAGTCAGGAACATAGGTCATCACCTCCGAACTGTTGAAGCCCTCTGCTGTTACCATCGCCTTCACTGGACGGTTGTCGGTCAGCGTCAATGCATCGGTATAGATGGTAGAGCTGCTGGTTGGGGTAGAACCGCCTATCTCATAATGAATCACGGCTCCTGCCATGTTGCTGCTGATGGTAAGCTTGCCATCGGCGAAGGTGCAGGTTGGCTCGGATGCCTTGAAGTAATCCACCGTATAACTGTTTACCACGGAAACCAGCAGACCGTCCTTCACGGCAATCGCCTTGTAGGTGGCGTTGTGGTTGAGGCTGATAGGACCCGTATATTTCTGGCTCTTCACGGTTGGTGTCGTGCCGTCGCTGGTGTAGTAAATCTCCGCCCCCTCTGTTTCCGAAGCGATGGTCAGCAGGTTGTTGGATACGTTGAAGGTAGGAACCTTGCAGACGTATGGACTGAAGATGGCTACATCCGAAGTGTTGAAGTCCTTGGCAAAGGCGATAGCCTTCACAGTCATGTTCTCCGTCACCTCGATAGGTTCGGTATAGATAGGAGAAGACTCCGAAGGTTCCTTGTCCTCGCCAATCTCATAGTGGATAACCGCACCTGGGGTGCTGCACGAAATCACCAGTTTATCATCTACGATGCTCATCACCGGAGCCGCTGCCTGCATGTCGCTGATTACGAAAGTAGCCGTGGCAGAAGTGATATGCCCGTCCATCGCCGTCAGTGCCTTGATGGTTCCATTGTGCTGGATATCAATCGCCTTGTCATACTTCTGGCTCTGGGTGGTAGGTTCCGTTCCGTCTGTGGTGTAGTAGATGCTGGCACCCGCAGTGGCGGTAGAAAGCTCCAGCTTGTTGCCGGTGCGCTTGAAGGTTGGCACGGCACAGATCAGGTTATCCACATTCAGTTGATAAGTGGTAACCGGCGAGTCGTGGTAATCGTTGCGCAGGGCTATCGCCTTCACGGTGCAGTTCTTCTTCAGCTCCACCGGACCGGTATAGAGATTGCTCTTGCTGGTAGGCTCGGTGCCGTCCAGCGTATAGTAAATCTTGGCATCGGCGGTAGGGGTGGTGATGCTGATGTGCAGATTGCTGTAGCTGATGGTTGGCGCTGCCACGGCATAGCTGTCTATCTGATAGGTGGCGATATAGGAGTCGGCACAGTCCTTGCCGATGGCTATCGCCTTGACGGTGGCGTTGTGGTCGAGCTTGAATGCCTCCTTGTAGAGTTGGCTCTGGGCATTAGGCTCTGTTCCGTCGAGAGTATAGTATACCTTGGCGTCGGCATCGGTGCATGAGATGCTCAGCATCTCGTCCTTGTAGTTGATGACCGGTGTAGGCATTGCATTCTGCTTGTCAGAGAGGCGCAGACTGGTGTTGCTGCCCAGGTTGTAAACCACGGCATAGTAGGTGCCCGTATTGAAATAGGTGGCCTTGCCCTGTTGGGTCTCAGTTTCGCTGAAGCGCTGCATCTCGGTTCCGTCCTCGTTGTAGAGGGCTATTCTGCTCGCCTTGGAAGAAACCAGATAGTAGGTGTTCGCCTTGTCGATGGTGAACTTCACGGCATGGAAGTCGCCCCTGCCTATCTTGTCGAGACTGATGCTGCTGTATGGCTTCAGCTCCACCGCCTGCCTGTTGATGTTGTCGGCAATCACGGTATCCTTGTGCAGGATATTGCTCCACTGACGGTTGCTTCCCTGAAACTGCATGCTGAAGTTGAGCTCGCTTTCCCGGCTCATCTTCACGGTGCTGCTCGCCTTGTCGATGGAGAACTTTCCGTCTTCTACCTTGGCAAACTCGGTAGGGGCAGGGATGTCGAAGAGGGTGTTGGTGAAGGTGATTTCCTTCAGGTTGTCGAGCTTCACGTTTGTCACCGACTCGTTGAATCCGTATTTATATCCGATGAGGCTTGCCTCTGCCTCCGGAGTCGTGTCTGGCTTTTCCGATGGGGCGATGTAGAACTTGTAGCAGTAGTATTTGTAGCTGCAGTCCTTCGCCTTCATGCGGATGTTGAGTGTATGGAGTCCTGGTGCATAGCCGGCGATGTCTATCTCGTTAGAGAGATTGCCTGTAGCCGTCTGGGCAGTCTTGGCGTTCTGGATGTCGTTGTCAATCCAGTAGGTATAGTTGCCCTGTTGGTTGTCGGCGATGGCAGCTTGCGTCATGCATCCGAGGAGTGCTGTTGTAAATAATGTCTTCCACATAATCTTTTATTTTGCGGTTACTTTTGCGTTCACTTTTACTTTGGTCTTGGTGTCGTCCCAGTTTACCGATGCATTGGTTATCTGCGGACGGTTGGTTGGGGCAAGCAGGGTGGCTGCATCGCTGATGTTGCTCGGAATGCTGCCGCCGAAGATGCCCACCACGGTGCCGTCGGTACCCAGATAACTGCTGGCTGCCAGCTGCTCCCTGGTGAACTTGCAGGTAAACGGAATCGTAGTTCCCAAAAGTGACTCTTTGATGAGGATGCAGTCCTGCAGGGCATACACCTGGTCGGTGGCGTTGTAGAGCGAATTGGTTACCACGCTGGTTCCGTTGCCCGGGTTGCCGTTGAAGTCGGTGTTGCTGATGTTTCCGATGATGGAATTGGTAATCAGCGAGTTGTCGGCTCCGCAGAGGTTCTTGATGTAGCAGTGGTTGGCGCGGATATTGTCGCAGTCGCCCAGGTTGATAAGCTCACTGTTGTAGAAGGATGCCTTGGCTGGTGTGCGCAGGGAAGTCATGTAGGATACCAGGCATCGGCGGCATTCGATGTTTACCGCAGCGATGTCGGCATGGCTGGTTCTGAATTCCAGGATGCGGCTCTTCTGCAGGGTGAGCTTCACGGGATGGGCGAGGGTATAGTAGGTGCCGTCTTCCATCTCGTTGTAGAACTCGATGCGCAGTCCGTTGCTGGAGGTGGCATTGAGGTTCTCCAGGTTCACCTTCAGCGAGTCCTTGCCCGGAGATTTGATTTCGATGCAGTCGCTGCTGTTCTGGCAGTTGATGTAGGAAGCATCGGTACCGATGATGGAGATGCTTTTGCTGATGGTAAACTTGCTGGCGTAGTTGCCGTTGGCCAGCAGCAGGGTGTCGCCTTCGGCAGCCTGTTCGATGGCCTTTGCCATCTCGTCCGGCGCAAAGGAGCGGGCGATGACGCCCTGGTGCTGCAGGAAGATTCTGCCCTCGTCGGCTGTTGTGGCTGCATGGCTTACTGTAGCTGTCAGCATCATGCCACAGATGCAGAGGAATTTATAGAGTCTGTTCATCATTTTATGTCGAGATTAAACATGAGTTTATGATTGGAACTGTTGATATCGAGCACCGGATTCTGAAGCTGGGGTGCTTCGAGGGTGAGCGAGTAAGGAGTGGTTCCTCCCAGGGCGCCCATCACCGTGTTGTCGTTTCCGATGCATCCCTTCGAGGTCAGCGTCTCGGTGGTCCAGCGGCAGGCTCCGGTGGTATCGAGAATCTCATCGTTAGAGAGCAGGGCGAAACTGTCGGTCTGCTTGCAGATCTTAAACGGATTGTAGGCTTCCGATGTCTTGCGCACCAGCACGTTGGTCAGGGTTACGGCTGGGTCGAAATAGCGGGTCTCTCCTTCCACCGCCTTCAGGTGGTCGATGATGGAGTTGCTGATGTCGCCCTTGAAACTGTTCATGTATTCGTCGCCGTCATCGCCGCTTCCTCCCAGTTCGTAGATGTTGCAGTGGTTCATACTGATGTGCAAGTTGTCGGAATCAACGATGCCGAAGTTGCAGCTGTTGATGAGACAGTTTTCTGCACGGAAAGCCTTCAGTTCTGTGCTCCATCCGTTGATGTTCAGGTTCAGCTTGCTGGATTTCAGCTGTGTATCGTCGATGCTGGCATTGATGCTGAGCAGCACATAGCTCTTCTGGATATCCAGTTTGGCGAGACTTTGTCCGATGGCAAGGTTCGACTTGATGCCGTAGAGGTGGCATTCCTTCTTGGCATCCGTGATGTCGATGGCGAGTGCACCGATGTAGGTATCCTCTCCTTCGCCTACGATGCAGACGCTCTTGCTGATGGTAATCGGTTTGGCGCCGTAGTAGATTTCCTTGCCGTTGCTCATCGCCTGGAAACCGTAGTTGCCGTTGGTGAGGAAGAGGGTGTCGCCATCTGCACTTGCCTCCACCGCCTCTTTCAGTTTGTCTGCGGCAAAGAGGCTCACGGCTCCCTGGTGGTGCAGGAAGATGCGCTCGTTGCCTGTTGGCTTGCCCGGCATGTTGGCAGCATGAAGCTGACTTCCCGAAAACTGGAAGCCGCAGAGCTGGATGCCCAGCAGACAGGCTATCATGAATAATACATATCTATTTTTCATATTTCTGTTTCTTTCGTTAGATGATTTATATCTCTGGAGTCTGATGGTCGCCCTCGCTTGGTGTCTGACCCTCGGTCTTGAAGGTGGTCACTGGGCTGTATTCGATGCCGAGTGGACCGCGGGTATAGAAGCGGAGATAATAGGTGGTAGCCGACTTCAGATTGCTCAGCTTGGTGGAGATGCTTCCCTGGCTTGCCGGTGCCGTACCCACCTTGACGCTCAGGGTGTTGCGGTCGTCCTCGCTGATTACAGGCTCCTTGTTTACATAAGAGTAAACCACGCCGTATTCCTGCACCTCGAACATCGCCGAGAAACTGCTTGCCACGGTAGCCTCATATCGGGTGATACCGCTCACCTGCACCTTGCCGAAGGCAGTGGCATCGGCAGCCACCTGGTTCACGGTGATGATTTCCTTGCCCTCCTTGCCATAGTTCACCACGATGGTAGCCTGGCGAGGCTGCAGACTCTTGTTGTCGTCCAGGGTCAGGGTGAAGGTGCCGTTCTCTGTGCCGCCGGTAGCGCTCAGGTGAATCCATTCAGCCTCTGTTTCCACGCTCCAGGTGGTGTTGGCTGTTACCTTGATTTCCTGACTGGCGTTCTTGGCAGCAAGACTCACCTCGTTGGCTGATAGGGTAGCCTTGGCAGCCGCCTGGTTCAGGGTCACCGTCTTCTTCTCGGTTCCGTAAGTCAGGGTGATGATAGCCTGGCGTGCCTCCAGCGAGGTATTGTCGTCCAGGGTCACGGTGAAGGATCCGTTGGCAATGCCGCTGCTTGCGCTCACGTGTGCCCAGGTAACATCCGAGCTTACGCCCCATGCCGTGTTGGCAGTAACCTGAATCTCTTGTGATGCATTGCGGGCAGGCAAGTCTACTCTCGAAGGTGAAACCGTTACATTGAAGTCAATCTTCGTAGAAGCATAGACATCCTCTTCCTCCTTCTCGGTGCACGACTGCATGGTGCCAGCCAGAGCCATCAGAATGGCGAATGCCATGCTCTTGCTATATAGTAGTTTCTTCATATATACCTATTTTAATATATTAAGTTTAGAAATTCACGAGGATGCCGGCATGGGCATAGAAGCCGCCTTCGGCAAATCCGCCCACATCAGCCACCGATTTATAGGTGTCGCTCTTCTTGTTTGGGATGGCATACTCCGGATTGAGGAGGATGCAGAGATGAGACACGGGGGCGATGAGCAGTTTGGCACCGATGGTGAAGGAACCGCAGGATGTGCCGTCGGCATATTTGCCGTCGCTCTTGAGCATCTGGGTGAGATAGCCTATCTGCGGAGTGATGCCCACACGCATGCTCAGCGGGAACTGGTAACCCAGTTTCACGGCAAAGCTGTTGAGCTTGTAGGTGTCTATCTCCTGCTGCACGTTGGTTTCCTTGGAATACCAGTAAACCTCGTCGCTGCTTCCCAGGCCCATGGTGTAGGAAGCCTGAAGGTCGAAGTTGGAGATGTTGAGGCCGATGGTTCCCGTTACGCCCATCGTGCTTCCGCCGTAGGTGAAGGCAACGCCGGCATAGATGCCCGTCTTCTTCAGATAGGTGATTGGCTTGAGCTTGATGGTATCGTTGATTTCGGCATCACGCAAAACGTTGTAGGTCTTGGTGAGCGGACGGTAGCCTTCGTGTCTGTAGGTGATTTCGTTGGTTCCGATAGGCAGCTTGGCGAAACCGTTCTCCGAGAGGAGCTTGATGTCGTTGTAGATGCCCACCACCTTCGGACTGCTTACCACGAAGAGGGAACCGGTGTATGGGATAGGGGCTTTCACCTCGATGGTCTTGTCTTTCTTGGCTTCCACCTCGAAGGATGTGGTCTGGTTCTCGCAGTTCTTCTTGCGGGTTTCCACCACGTAGGTGCCGTATTTCAGACGCTGGTACCAGGAACCCGTTCCCACCTTCTTGCCGTCGAAGTAGATGTCGGCGCCGTCGGCTACGGTCAGGTTCACGGTTCCGTAGAGCAGGTCTTCATCCTGCATCTGCAGCTTCAGCGATTTCGGACTTTCTTTAGTGATGTTCACGTTGCTGTCATAGTACATGTTGCCGTTTCGGGCTGTGATGTGGTGGATGCCGTAAGATAGATAGACGGTCTGTGGGGTCTTTCCTATCTTCTCATCGTCCACGGTGATGGTAGCACCAGCCACCGAAGCTTCCAGGGCAACATCCATACCTTCCAGGGTAAGCTTCATGGTGTAGGTTCTTGCCGCCTTGATTTCCGATGGGTAGTAATACTCGCAGGCACCATACTTAGGATGTCGGATGGTAATCTTCTGTGCACGTTCCGGCACATAAACCCACCATTGTCCCGTCTTGTGCTGGGTGGTTACGATACCATAACTTCCGCCGTCGAAGGCGAGGTTGTCAAGATTGGTCTCAATCTTGAGCAGGGCTGCCGTCCTGCCGTTGTTGTCTTTCTTTTGTGTTCCCTTGAGGTTGGCTGTCTGGTCATACTGGTCATACTTGAAGTTTCTGATCACCAGGTTGTTCTGTGCCGACACAGCTATCGCCGCAAAAGCCAGGATACAAAAGAGTAAAAGTTTTCTCTTCATATTATCAAGTTTAGTTTATTATCATTTGCAGAAAATTCACCGCCAGCTTACCTGGCGATGAATTTCTTGTGGTTTCTGATATAGACCTTGCCCTTCTGGAGCTGGGCAGCGCTCGTTCCGTCCAACTGGTAGATGCGGTTGGAGCAGGCTGATGGGCTTAGGGTAACTTCATCGATTCCGCTACTGTTGTCTACGTTGCCCTGTCCCGTTCCGCCCGGGTCGCTCGGACTGCTCGGACTGTATACGATGTGTGCCCTGAGCGTAACGTTCTGCTTAGGCATCTCGTATTGAAAGTCCTGGTCTGTGCTGATCAGTTTGTCTCCCAGGTACCATCCCTTGAAGATGTAACCCGAACTGAGATATGCCGACAGCCAGACGAAGCTTCCCGCTTCCACCTTTTCGCCGCTGGTGCGGTTGAAGGAGCAGTTGCCCTCATCGTCTGTGGTCAGATAGAGGCGGTATCGGTTCATGGGCTGAGGGTCGCTCGGACTCACCGGCTTGTAGTCGTAAACCGCCTCGAACTTGACGTTCCATTCTTCCACCTTATATATAAAGGAGGATTCTTCCGAGTATTTCACTCCGTTTTTCAGCCAGTAGGCAAACTGATAGTTCTCGTTGTTGGCAGAAGTACTGATGTAGGCTTCGTCTCCCCAGTTGTAGGTTCCGCCTCCCGAGGTATATCCGTATTCCGAATACGCCACCTCCACCTTGTATTTCATCATCGGGTCGGGTGGGTTTACGGGGTTGAAGTCGTCGTCTGGCAGAGCTGCCATCAGCATGGTGCTGCTCAGGAAGAGCAGCAGCCATGTGGTGACGCTATGGATGATGATTCTTTTCATAGGCTCGAATTTTATTTCCATTGATCATTCTGCGTATGATTACTTCACCATCACCTTGGTTGAAAGGTTGTCTATCTTTACGATGTATACTCCCTTCATCAGGTTGAGCATGCCGTCGAAGGTGCGCGATGCGAGCATGGTGCCGTCGGCAGCATAGATGGTAACCTTCTTGCCGTTTACGCCGTTGAGGTTGATACCTGCATCGGTTGGCATGATGTTGATACCGGTCTTCTTCACGATGTCGGCGATGCCTGTGGTGCCTCTGCTAGGAACGAGAACGAAACGGTTTTCGAAGGTTCCGGCGTTGGAAGCAAACTGGTAGTCGCCTTCTGTCAGGTCGTAAGTAGCACCTGTCTGGTTGTCCTGCAGGAGCATAGGCTGGTCCATTCTCTTGGCAGAGATGGTGAAGTTGCCTGCTTTCTTGGCAGCGAAACCGAGTTTCACGCTACCCATTGGTCGTTCGTTGATGGCGAGGTTGCCTGCCTTTGCCTCGATGGTATAGAACTGAGGGGCATCGTTGATGGCAGCAAACTTGGCTGCATCGCAATCCAGCTCGTAAGCCTGGCTCTTCTTGTCGTTGAATACCACGCGGGTCTTGTCGGTATGGTTGCCGTCGCTCAGGGTGAGGTTGATGAGCAGACGCTCTGGGTTGATGCCACGGCCGATTCTTCTGGCGCGTGCATTGTTCTGCTTGTTGATGCTCTCGCTCTTGGTGATACGGTCTTCAGCCTTGAACTCGATGTTGCTTACATCCACTGGCTTCTGTACGAAGAATGCCTGGAATGGCTGGAGGGCAAACTCGTCGTCGCCTGGGCGCACAGCCTCGTAGGAATTTCCGTTCCAATAGGTGATAGGAGCGTCGTAGCCGAGGGAAGCTGCATCCATGTAACTGATCTGTGGGTTACCGATGAAGTTCCAGCTTGCGTTCTGCTCGTCGGCAGATGGATAGCTGCTCAGATCCTTCACGATGTTGTTGGCATCCAGTTTTCCGAACTTCTCCTTGGTTACTCTCAGGGTGAGGTTACCGCTCTGGGCAGTCTGGAAGATATAGCCTACGCCCTGCTTGAGTGTAGTTTCGTCGCTAGCCAGGTCAACCCATCCGCCTGTACCCTGGTCGGCACGGAGTGAACCGTTGTATTTGCGGAACACGTATTTGCCAGGTGTCTTGATGTCAGCGAGGTTGATATCGAATGGGAAGCTGAAGAAATACCATTGGTTGGCATTGACAGTGATGTCGAATCTCAGTTTCTTGGCATCCAGATTGCCGTCTGTAATCAGTGTTCCGGCAGAGCTGTTGCCATCTCCCTTAACGGTTACTTCGCCTGCATCCTGGTTATCCTTTCCGTTTACGGTAAGAGCACCATTGTTCTTGATGTCGATATCCGGAGTACCTTCGAATCTCTTTTCGAGTGTAAACTCGTTGTCGAGATAGATATAGGTATAAGGCTCATCAAACTCCTTGATTTCCTTAAACTGTCCCCACTGTGTGCTCCAGTAGTAGTTGTCGTAGCTCTGGGTTGGCACATAGAGAGTAGTAGCCTTGAAGTTAGTAAATGTATTCTGGTCGATATTGATCGGCAAGACGGTGTAAGTATACACCTTGTTCAAGTTGCTGCAGTTTTCGAATGCATTGTTGCCGATACGCTCCAAAGTACTAGGAAGCTTTATTTCTGTCAGGTTGCTGCAACCAGAGAAGGTATTTTCTGAGATGCTTGTAAGACCTGGAAGATTGATGCTGCTAAGCTTGCTACAGTCTCTGAACGCATAAGATTCGATGCGCTTCAATGATGGTGGAAACTGAATCGATGACAGGTTGCCGCAGAATTCGAAAGCATGGTCGCTGATAGTTTCAACTTCGCTAGGAAGGATAATGTCCTTAAGCTGACTGCAGTAATTAAATGCATAGCTTCCAACATGCTTCAGATTCTTTGGCAATGTGATTTCTTGCAAAGAATTACATTGGTAAAAAGCATTTCCTCCAATTTTCTCACAATTGTGGAATATGATTTCTTCAAGATTGGTGCAATTTCTAAAGGCACCAGTATTATCATTATAAGAATAATTCCCGTCTGTAGTATCGCCTACGCAAATCAGATTCTCTGGCATTTCAATAGAACGTAACTGTCTGCAGTTGTTAAAAGCCTGATCGATATACTTCACACTTTTTGGCAACTTGACGGTCAGCAGTTTGTCGAGATCGGCAAAAGAATGAGGACCCAGAATGTCATCTTGAGTGCTATATCCTGTATAGTAATCGTATGTATTGCTCTTAACATCCGCATCAGCCAAGTCCAGATAATGGAGATTATCCATCTTGTTACGCATAACCATGATGTCATAACTATTGATGGAACCCTTTACCTTAAGAGTCACCACGCTTCTAAGATTCTTTTCTCCAATCGCTTTCTGAAGTCCAGAAGTGCTAGCTTGCGCTGTAGCCTCTACATCGTAGTTAAACTGAGTACCCATTGGGAAGATTCTTTCGCTCATTGTATTCCAGACATCAGCAGCCTGATAAGCAGCGAGTGATTCCTCTGGTACAATGATTAATACGTTTTTGCCCAAGGCTAAGGTATCAGTTTCTGCCATATTTCCAGGATAGCGGTCTAAAGCAGGTACATTCTTAGCATACAACGTTAACAATGTATTTCCATCGAAACACTTGTATCCTAATTTCTGTATAGTGTTAGGCAATGAAACCTCATTCAAGTTACCACAATATGCAAATGCTTCCTCGCCAATAGTTTGGCATACAGGTATATTGATAGAACTCAATTTTGAGCAACTGTAGAATGTATACTTTTCAATGTTTATACAGCTTGGAAGTTCTACCTCTTGCAGATTGTTGCAGCCATAAAATGCTCCTTTTGCTCCATCGTATTCTAGTTTGCCTTCTATTGTTTCGCACTTTGGCAAATTAACAGACTTCAATTGCTTGCATTCTTTAAATGCCGCTATTTGAATAGTTGTACATAGAGGTAAAGACAAAGTTTCAATGCCTGTTCCTTCAAAAGCATAAGCAGGAATCGTTGTGAAATTCTCGATTCCTTTTATCGTTTTAAGGTTTGAACAACCCCTAAAAACACTCTCAGCCAAAGATGAGCATGATGACAAATCAACTTCTGTCAAATTGGTACAATTATTGAAGGCACCATTTCCTAAGAGCTTGCATTTTGAAAGGTTTATATTGGAAAGTTTAGCACAAGTGCTAAAAGCCCCCTCCCCAATAAAGGTGCAATTTGATAAGTCGATGGTAGTTAAATTAGTACAACCCCAAAATGCGTTTCCTTGGATAGAACTTAGCAAAGCTGTGTTCCCGACGGATGTCAAGCTTTGGCATCCATTGAAAGCACTACCTCCAATCGATGTACAATTGCTTAAATCAATACTTTTAAGGTTTGTGCATCCGCTAAATATACTCTCTTTTAACTGATTTATCTGTTTTGAAAGTTTTACTTCTTCAAGTTTTGAACAACCCTGAAACACAGAACCATCTAAAGAGATGCAGTTACTAATGTCTATAGACTTCAATGATGAGCAAGATTGGAAAGCTCCATACATTATTGTTGTACAACTTGAAAGATCACCTACTGATTGTAAATTGTAGCAATTAGTAAATGCTTGTGATTCAATAGTTATGCATTTTTTTAGATTGACGGATTGCAGGTTGTAGCAGTTTGCGAAAGTAGCATTTCCTATTGTTTCACAATTACTTAAATCAATACTCTTCAAGGAACTGCATTCGTCAAAAGTGCGAGAGCAATACAGAATTTGAGCTGTATTTACAACTTCGGAAAGAAGCGTGCATCCTTCGAAGGTGCTAGATAATGATGTTACAGATTTCGGCAAAGTAACCTTTTTTAGGGTTTGGTTATTGCAGAAAATATTGCCAAGTTGAGTGATGGTATAGTCTCTTCCTTCATATTTGACAACTCCTGGTACAGTAACTTCTTCCCCATAGTTACTGGCACTATTGATGGTTACATAGGTGGTGTCCTTCCAAGTACCATCTGGCATATATATAGCACTGGATACCAAACTACATTCCCAATTTACTCCATTCTCGTCTGTATATGTGAAGAAGTCATCCGCAAATCCTTGCAGTACTCCTATACAGAACATGACTGATAAAAGTAAAAGTCGTTTCATACGCTTTGTTTTTAAGTTATTGAATTTATTATTATTTATTATCATTTCCTTCGCCTTTCACCTTTAAAGGTGAAGAGACATTATCGGTTGCAAAGATAACAAAAATATTCGAAACAAAGTTGGTTCATTTTGGTTCAATTTCATATTGCATCAAAAAAACTTTGTTTTATCATGCAATATGCTCCCCAAACCCTCCAGCTTTTCTCCTGTTCGCCCCCTTTGGGGACTGGCTGTTACCTTCGTAACTTTGGTAAAAACGATAAAAGGCTGTGGCTTTTGCTATGCTTACGTATAAAAAAGTTTTAGAATTTTATTGCCACTATTGCCACGCGAAAGATAATTGCTTGATATATAGTTGTTTGTGCGTGGTAATAACCCTGTTCCTATTACCACGCTATTGTCATTTGTTACCACGCTATTTCCTAACGGAAGAAGGGACTCCTGACGGAATATGGGACACCTGGCAGAAAACATGGAATGCCTGGCGGAAAGTTAGATTGATGCTTCAAAAAAAGGTTTCATTTCATCCTTTTTTGCCCCTAATCCCAAAAATCATATAGAATTTTGGGATTACAATCCCAAAAATCAGTATAAATTTTGGGATTAGGATATTTTTTCTTATCTTTGTGCCGAAATTGAAACAAAGAACTTTATTAATAATAGAAAGGGTTAAATGATATGATACAACGTCAACTGCAAGATGTGATAGAGTCACGGATGTTTGCTGGAAAAGCTATCATCCTGATTGGAGCGAGACAGGTGGGAAAGAGTACGCTTTTCAAAATGATTCTTGGAAAGCACGACGAACCAACTCTGTCTTTGAATTGCGATGAGCCGGAGGTGATACAGATGCTGTCGCAGATTAACTCTGCCGAACTCAAACTGCTGATCGGACATCATCGGATTGTTGTCATTGATGAAGCACAACGAGTAGAGAACATCGGAATGGTGTTGAAAAGAATCACTGATAATTTTCCCGATGTGCAGCTTCTGGTAACCGGTTCTTCCTCGTTTGAATTACAGAACAAACTTAACGAGCCGTTGACCGGACGTAAGTTTGAGTACCATCTCTTCCCCGTTTCTACAGGTGAGTTGCTCAAATCCCAGGGACTGTTAGGTGTTAAGCAGACTTTGGAAAATCGACTTATTTATGGATCTTATCCTGATGTCATAAATCATGCCGCAGATGCGAAGGAGCTGCTTTATAATCTCGCCAACAGTTATCTTTATAAAGACTTACTCAATTTAGAAAGCGTTCGTCGTCCAGCTTTGCTGGGCAAGTTGCTTACAGCTTTGGCTTTACAGGTAACGAGCGAGGTTTCTTATAATGAGTTGGCACAAACGGTGGGAACAGACAACAAGACGGTGGAGAAATATATTGATTTGCTGGAGAAATGTTATATCATCTTTAAGTTGAGCGGATTCAGTCGCAATCTTCGCACGGAATTAAAGAAGGCTAAGAAGTTTTATTTCTATGACAATGGTATCCGCAATGCCATTTTGCAGAACTTTGCTCCACTTTCACTTCGCCAGGATGTTGGTGCCTTGTGGGAGAACTTCTTCATCAGTGAGCGGTTAAAGGCAAATCAGTATGCCGGCAGATATGTGAACAGTTATTTCTGGCGAACCAACCAGCAGCAGGAGATAGATTATATAGAGGAGTGTGACGGACAATTCTCTTTGTTTGAGATGAAGTGGAATCCCAAGAGAGCCAACACTCAATTTCCGAATACCTTTCTTACTGCATACGATGTGAAGGAAAAAGCCATTGTAACACCAGAGAATTGGTTGGAATGGGTGCTATAAATAAGTGGTAAAAACGATACCACGTTTTTACTTTGTGCCCACGAACATGAGTAGTTATGCCCGGGAACATGAGCAACCATGCCCGGGAACACGAGTACTTTTAACCGACAATCTCGGTTAAAAGTGCCCAGAGCTCCGGGCAAAGTTGGGCAAAGCCTCGGGGGACATTCCTTGATGCTTGAAATACAAGTTTTCCTGCTACTAAAAACGACTTTTCCTGCTACAAAATTGGTTCATTTTGATTCATTTTCATCTAGTTGCAAAAAAAGTGGGAGAAAAAGAGGTATGAATGGAAAATAATGTGTATCTTTGTCGCCGCAAATGGCTTATTTGTCAATAATGGACTAGAAAAAAGAAAGTGATATGGTAGAACATTTCAATCAAGAAGATTTCGAACGACTCAAACACGAGGTGGAAACATTGGTGGGAAGAACCATCATGTCACCAAAGGATTTTGAGTTCCTCACCTGCCAGATTCTGGGATATACCAACGAGACCATCTCCGTGAGTACCTTGAAACGTATGTGGGGATATGTAGTAACATCCTGCAAACCAAGTGTATATAACCTCAATCTCCTTTCCCGTATGGTGGGCTATCCCGACTGGGAATCGTTCGTGGCAGGAAAGAATGCTGTCTCTTCGAGCCGATTCTTCGTGAAAAGCAAGCTCGTGGCGGAAGCACTCAACCTTGGAGAACAGGTGAAGGTGAAATGGAACCCGGGAAGAGTCCTCGTGATAGAATACTGTGGCGATGACCGCTTCGAGGTGATGGAAAGCGTGAACAGCAAGTTGTCGGTGGGCGATACCTTCGTCTGCCACCAGTTTGTTGCCGATGAACCTCTCTATCTCTCCAATCTGCATCATCCCGGCATCCCACTCTGCAATTATGTGGCAGGACAGAACGGAGGCATCAAATGGAGCCTTGAAGAAAAGGAAAAAGAAACCCAGGAGGATGCACGTGCAAAAGAATAAATGCAAAGAATAACAGCAAAAGAATAAAAGAATAAAAAATAGAATGTAAAAGTATAGATGATGAAGAATAACGAAGGGCATGGAGATCACGTTTGTGAACTTCATGCCCTTTAAACTATAAACTGTTAACTCTTAACTATATTCAAGCTGTTAACTATAAACTCTTAACTTTAAACTATAGTTAAGCTTCATGCTGTCTTACACCCATTCGTGCTTCCACTACGTTCACCACGTAGTCGCCGAGCTTCTCGCACTCCTGGATGATATCCATATACATCGTACCGATGGCGTAGGTGTAGAGATGGTTGTTTACATCGTTGATGTTCTGGCTCTTCAACTGGTTGCGATAGTTGTTGATCTCGTTCTCGATGTTGAAAGAGAGGTTGGCATCGTTATCTACCTTATGACCCACCAGGGTGATGTTCATCTGGGTGAGGGCATTATCTGTAAGCTCCATCATCTGGTGCATGTGCTCATACTGAGAAGGAATGAAGTCTTCCTTGCCACGGATGCGGCGGTTCAGGGTGCGGGCGATGTTGAAACAGCTGTCACCGATACTCTCAATCTCTGAAATCTCACGCAGCATGGCACGTATCTTCGCCTTCGTCTCGTCAGAAAGATGAGAATCACTCACCTGGTCGAGATACTTCGCAATCTCAATCTCCATGTTGTCGGAGATGCCTTCGTACTTCTCGATGCGGGTATAGAGTTTGATAAACTTATCGTCGTTGGTCTCGCCCAGGAGTTCCTTCACCATGCCGAACATACGCTGGATGCGCTCGGCGAAGCAGTGAATCTCCTTCTGAGCCTCCAATACAGAGATTTCCGGAGTCTTCATGATACCGCTCTGGATGAAACGCAGACGGAAATCGTCCTCGTCGGCATTCTTCTTAGGACGGATAATCTTGCATACCAACTTCTCTATCTGAGGGATAAACCAAACCAGGATAAAGGTGTTGGAGAGGTTGAACGTGGTATGAAAGGCGGCTAGCACAAACGACAGCTTGGCTGCATTGGCAACGAAATGAGGATCGTTCTTCTCCATCATATCGTCGAAACCTACCCAGCCGCAAACCAGATGGATGAACGGACGGAACACGCAGAGTATCCACAGCACACCGAAGATGTTGAACACCATGTGCGCCATCGCCGCTCTTCGTGCCTGGGTGTTGGCGGTGAGTGCTGCCACGTTAGAGGTGACCGTGGTACCGATATTCTCACCCATCACAAGCGCAATACCCTGATAGATAGGCAATACGCCAGTGGAGCAGAGAATCATCGTAATCGCCATGACGGCTGCCGAACTCTGCACACACATGGTAAGAATACTACCAATGAGCAGGAAGGTGATGGTGGTCTGGAAACTGTGGGGATCGAAACTTGCAAAGAAATCGAGAACAGGCTGGTTATGAGCCAGATCCATATCAATACCGGTTTGGCGAAGTGTACCCAAGCCTAGGAACATAAAGGATATACCGAAGATGAAGTCGCCGATAATCTTGCGCTTCTTACTATAGATGAGGATGATGGCGATGAAGAACGCCGGCCATACAAAATCCGTGATGTTGAACGAGAAACCCGCACTCATGATCCAGGCAGTGAGTGTGGTTCCGATGTTGGCGCCCATGATGACGGAAATCGCCTGGGCAAGGGTAAGGAGACCGGCATTGACGAATGATACGGTCATCACCGTCGTGGCTGTAGAAGACTGCACCGCAGCGGTGATGAGCGTACCCGAGAGGATGCCCGTCAAACGATTGGTGGTCATAGTTCCTAACACATGGCGGAGCTGTGGTCCTGCCATCTTCTGCAAACTGTCGCTCATGGTCTTCATACCAAACATAAGTAAGGCGAGTGCTCCAATAAGCCTAAAAAATATCCAAATCGACATATTATAACTTAATTAATGTTGCAAGTTCACCAAGTTCACGATTTTTTTTCGTAACTTTACGCTCTGTAAGCCTAGTCCGCGGTATTGCGGGCAGGCATTGCCTAAGAAGAGTCTTCAGTAGGGCTTCAAAAGGCAATAGATTAGTATAACATTGTAACATGATTTTAACGCCAATGAAACAAATGATTCAAATCCGTTGCAAAAATAATAAAAAAACTCAGAAAGTCGAAATCGGGAGCACACTTTTTGATGTTTTTTCTGTATTTGACCTCAAAATGACCCACGGACCGGTGTCTGCAAGGGTAAATAACAAGGTTGAAGGCATGCATTATCGTGTTTATAACTCCAAGGATGTTGAGTTTCTTGATATGGCCTCCTCCTCCGGTTCGCGTGCCTACACCCGCACCCTCTTCTTTGTGCTGTGCAAGGCGGTGCAGGACATCTATCCCAACACGGATGTGGTGATTGATATCCCCGTATCCAACGGTTTCTATGTGGATATCCGTCTGGGTCGCCCCGTTGTGGAAGAGGATGTGAACATTCTCCGTCGCCGCATGCAGGAAATCATCGATGCCAAGATGCCGATACGCCGATACATGGTGCCTACCGAGGATGCCATTGCCCTGTTTCAGGAAAAGGGAGATGTGGAAAAAGTGAAACTGCTCAAGACTTCCGGTTCCATCTATACCACCTATTATAAAATAGGTGAATATGTGGATTTCTATTACGGCACGCTGCTTACCAATACTTCGGGACTTTATCTCTTTGGATTGGAGAAGTATTACGATGGCATGCTGCTGCGCATTCCTTCGCTCAAGGATCCGGATAAATTGGGCGAGATGACGAAGCAGGACAAGATGTTCGACATTTTCAAGGAGCACCATCGCTGGCAGGACATCCTGGGCATCAGAACCGTGGGCGACTTCAACCAGGCGATAGAGGCGGGTCATGCCACTGACATCATCAACATCAGTGAGGCACTGCAGGAGAAGAAGATAGCCAAGATAGCCGAGGATATTGCGAACCGTCAGGGCGTGAAGCTCGTGTTGCTGGCTGGTCCTTCGTCTTCGGGCAAGACCACATCCTGCAAGCGATTGAGCATCCAGCTTGCCGTGAACGGACTGAAGCCTCTGCAGATTTCGCTGGACGATTACTTTGTGGATAGAGACAGGACGCCGAAGGATGACAATGGCGAATATGATTTTGAGAGCATCTATGCCCTGAATCTCGATCTGCTGAACGAGCAGTTTAACGCTCTCTTCCGTGGCGAGGAGGTGGAGTTGCCGAAATATGATTTCCCTTCGGGCAAGAGTGTGAAGAGTGGAAAGAAGCTGAAGATGGAGCCTAACAATGTGCTGGTGGTAGAGGGAATCCATGCCTTGAACCCGGAGCTGACGGCTCATATTCCGCAGGAGCAGATTTATCGTGTGTATGCGTCGGCGCTGACCACCATCCTGCTGGATAATCACAATTATATCCCTACCACCGACAACCGATTGCTCCGTCGCATCATCCGCGACTATAAATATAGAGGTGTATCGGCGCAGGAGACGATTCATCGCTGGCCTTCGGTAAGGGCAGGTGAGAACAAGTGGATATTCCCATATCAGGAGAATGCCGATGCCATGTTCAACACGGCGATGCTGTATGAGTTGTCGGTTATCAAGATGCAGGCAGAACCTCTGCTGCAGCAGGTTCCGGAGAATTGTGAGGAGCATGCCGAGGCGTATCGCCTTCTCAAGTTCCTAAAGTATTTCAAGGGAATACCTTATAATAATCTGCCTCCAACCTCCCTGTTGAGAGAGTTCCTGGGCGGCAGCTCGTTCCATTATTAAAAAGATGGAGTGTAGTGTGAAGTAGAAAACGGAAAGTGGCTGTTTGTGCAGCCACTTTCCGTTTTTACAGTTTGCTTCCGTAGCAGAGGTCTCCGGCGTCGCCGAATCCTGGTACGATGTATTTGTGCTCGTTCAATCCCTCGTCGATAGAAGCGCACCAGATGGTGGTCTTATCCTCTGGGAAAGTCTTCTTTACGTGCTCGATGCCTTCTGGCGAAGCGAGAACGCAAGCCACGTGGATGTGCTTAGGGGTGCCCTTGGTAAGGAATGCCTTCATACCCATTTCCATGCTGATGCCGGTGGCAAGCATTGGGTCGGCGATGATGAGCGTCTTGTCGGTGAGGTCTGGGGTAGCCAGATACTCAATGTGAACGCCAATCTCGGTATGTTCCTTGTTGGTGTATTCGCGATAAGCACTTACGAAGGCATTGCCCGAATGGTCGAAGATGTTCAGGAAACCCTCGTGGAAAGGCAGACCGGCACGGAAGATGGTGCCGATGACAATCTTGTCGGTAGGAAGATTGACCTGTGCCACGCCCAGCGGGGTGGTTACCTCTTTAGATTGATAATTGAGGGTCTTTGAAATCTCAAAAGCCTCATACTCGCCGATTCTCTTGATGTTGTTGCGGAAGAGAAGTCGGTTCTTTTGATAGTCGCAGTCACGCATCTCTGCCAGGTATCTGTTGATGATGCTGTTATGCTCACTCAGATTGATAATCTCCATAGCTGTAGTATTTTAATTTCTCGTTATATCTTAAAACTTGCTTGTTTATTGCTAAATTTCTGCAAAGATACGATTAAAAGCGGAAACTACAAAATGTTTTTCTGATTTTTTTCGGGGAGCATGAAAAGCATCCTTCTCCTCTTATTATATATATGGCGTATATTCTCTCTTGTGTATGGCGTATAATCTCCTTTTATATATAAATAGGTGGAAAGCAAAGCACAGATTAAGCAGATTAGCCGGAATATTTGCAAAGTCAATGTGGCAAATTATAGATGAAATCTTTGGTTTTTATATTCTTTAACCTAAAAAGATATTAAAATTACATTAATTATAAAGGAGAATCTTTGCTATAAAACATATTTTTCGTAACTTTGCGGCGGTTTTAGAAAGAAATATTTCACAACTTAAATACATTTAAAAAAAATGGCAAAGTTAGATTTGACAAAGTACGGCATTACTGGTGCTACAGTAATCGCTCACAATCCTTCTTACGAGCAGTTGTTCGAGGAGGAGACAAAGGCTGGTCTCGAGGGTTACGAGAAGGGTCAGCAGACAGAGTTAGGTGCAGTTAACGTTATGACAGGTATCTACACTGGTCGCTCACCTAAGGATAAGTACATCGTAATGGACGAGAACTCAAAGGACACTGTATGGTGGACAACTGATGAGTACAAGAACGATAACCACCCAATGTCTGAGCAGGTTTGGGGTACTGTTAAGGATCTCGCTGTTAAGGAGCTCTGCAACAAGAACCTCTATGTAGTAGATGGTTTCTGCGGTGCTAACAAGGATACACGTATGGCTGTTCGTTTCATCGTTGAGGTTGCTTGGCAGGCTCACTTCGTAACAAACATGTTCATCCGTCCTACAGCTGAGGAGCTTGAGGCATTCGAGCCAGACTTCGTTGTTTACAACGCTTCTAAGGCTAAGGTAGAGAACTACAAGGAGCTCGGCTTGAACTCAGAGACTTGCGTTGCTTTCAACGTAACATCTAAGGAGCAGGTTATCATCAACACATGGTATGGTGGTGAGATGAAGAAGGGTATGTTCTCTATGATGAACTACTTCTTGCCATTGAAGGGTATGGCTTCTATGCACTGCTCTGCCAACACAGATATGAACGGTGAGAATACAGCTATCTTCTTCGGTCTTTCTGGTACAGGTAAGACTACATTGTCTACAGACCCTAAGCGTAAGTTGATCGGTGACGATGAGCACGGATGGGATGACAATGGTGTGTTCAACTTCGAAGGTGGTTGCTATGCTAAGGTTATCAACTTGGACAAGGAGTCTGAGCCAGATATCTACAACGCTATCAAGCGCAACGCTCTCCTCGAGAACGTAACTGTAGCTGCTGATGGTAAGATTGACTTCGCTGATAAGAGCGTAACTGAGAACACTCGTGTTTCTTACCCAATCAACCACATCAACAACATCCAGCCAGGTTCTTCTGCTCCAGCTGCTAAGCAGGTTATCTTCCTCTCAGCTGATGCATTCGGTGTATTGCCACCAGTATCTATCTTGACTCCAGAGCAGACTCAGTACTACTTCCTCTCTGGCTTCACAGCTAAGTTGGCAGGTACAGAGCGCGGTATCACAGAGCCTACTCCAACATTCTCTGCTTGCTTCGGCCAGGCATTCTTGGAGTTGCACCCAACAAAGTACGCTCAGGAGTTGGTTAAGAAGATGGAGGCTAACGACGCTAAGGCATACCTCGTTAACACAGGTTGGAATGGTACAGGCAAGCGTATCTCTATCCGCGATACACGTGGTATCATCGACGCTATCCTCGACCACTCAATCGACGCAGCTCCTACAAAGACTATCCCATTCTTCAACTTCGTAGTTCCTACACAGTTGGAAGGCGTAGATCCTAAGATCCTCGATCCACGTGATACATACGCTGAGGCTTCTCAGTGGGAGGAGAAGGCTAAGGATTTGGCTGCTCGTTTCATCAAGAACTTCGCTAAGTATACAAACAATGAGGCTGGTCAGGCTCTCGTTGCAGCTGGTCCACAGCTCTAATTCGACAATTCGAATTCATGCTAAATATGGAATCCCGTTTCTCGCAAGAGAAGCGGGATTTCTTCGTTCATGGTTTTCTCAATTTTTCCCTGTTTTATGTCTTTTCCTTGCTTTTAATCACTAAAAAATATAAAAAAAGCCCCTAAAATGAATAATTTGCATAATAATAAGGTGAAAAGGGCGGATTTTTGAAGAATTCTCCGTAAATTTGCAGCTAAAAAGAAAAATTGAATAGAATGAAAAGGAAGTTTTTTGCTTTCATAGCACTGATTACAGCTACTTTCTCGCTCTCATCTTGCTTGAGCAGCGACGATACAACTGTGGAATATACATACGATACGGCCATCACCAGCTTCTCGCTGGGTAACCTCGACAGATATGCTAAGACTGCTGCCGGAAAGGATACCTTGCTGAAGTCGAACGTGAAGGGCTCCAGCTATAAATTTTATATAGATCAGACTACCCGTCAGATCTATAATGCGGATTCCTTGCCAGCCGGTACAAGGACAGCTGCCGTGTTGGCTACCATCGCCAGCAAGAACAGCAGTCCGGTAATTCTGATGGCTGCCAAATATCCGGAGAATCTCGATTCGGCTGGCTATTATTCAAGCACAGACTCCATCGATTTCACCCAGCCTCGCAAAATCCGTGTGTATAACAATGCCTTCTCAGCATACACCACATACACCGTGACCGTGAATGTGCATCAGGAGAAACCATACGATTTCAACTGGCAGGCGAAGGGAGCACAGGCAGCTTTGGCTGCCCTTCAGGATGTGAAGGTGCTCGCCCTGGGCGAATACATCTATGCCTTTGGTAAGACTGCCGAGGGTATGAAGATATACAAGACTTCTTATACAGACGGTACTGCGTGGACAGAGGTGACTCCTAACCAGGCATTCGCAGCTGATGACTATCAGAATGCCGTGGTGATGGATGGCAATATTTTCCTCCTTTCAGGCGGTAAGGTTTATCTTTCTGCCGATGCTGCTACCTGGCAGCAGGTGGGAGAGAATAGCGAACTGAAGCAGTTGGTTGGTGCCAGCAGCAAGTATCTCTATGCCTTCACGGCTACCGGCATCTCCGTTTCCAAGGATAAGGGAGCCACCTGGACAGCCCAGAAGATAGATGCAGACTATAGTCTCCTGCCAACCCAGAACCTGAGCATGAGCGTTTCGGGCATCGCTTCGGTGAAGAATGCCGAGAATGTGCTCCTCGTGGGAACCCGTGATGCCAGCTATGGCGATACCATCGCTACCACCTGGACTCATGTGGCTGATTATGCACGCAATGCCCCTGAATATGCCTGGAACTATATGGATGTGGATGCCAATCAGGCTAAGAACATGCTGCCGATGATGAGCGAGGTGATTACCTGCGCTGCCGATACCGGCTATGTGGCTCTGGGAAGCAACGGCAACTGGTATAAGAGCAAGAACAACGGACTGACCTGGGCGGTGGATTCGCTCATCACCCTGCCAGCAGAGTTCAAGGCAAATACCGGCCGTTTCGGTTTCTGCCGCGATACGAACCACTTCTACTGGGTAATCCGCAACGGTTACGTATGGAAGGGACGCTATAACATCGATGGCTGGCGCAAGGACTAAGCCATCCCTGCAAAGCATTAACAGACATTATATATATAATAAGGTATAGGAAATGAAAATCAGCTTGCGCAACTTCCTGTTGCTGCTGTGCCTCTTGTTCCAGATGCAATGGGCAAGGGCGCAGGACGATCCGCAATATCGCATGGAGATAGGTGCGGGCGTAGGTATGGTGGCTTACGAAGGCGACCTGAACGGCAACATCTTTGCCAACCAGCAGCCGATGGGAGCCTTCGTGGGCAGATATAATTTCGACCCATACAAGGACTTGCGGCTCAACCTGGCGTTCGGTAAACTGAAAGGATCCACTAACAAGGTGGAAACCTACTATCCCGACTATCAGGAGACACCTTACTCCTTCAATAACACGCTGGTGGATATGAGTCTGGTGTTTGAGTATAACTTCTGGCCCTACGGCACAGGCAGGGACTACCGCGGAGCCAAGCGGCTGGTGCCCTTCGTGTTTGGCGGCTTGGGAGCCACCTTTGTAAAGGGAGCCGGGAAGAATGTATTTACCGCCAACGTGCCCCTGGGCATCGGCGCCAAATATAAGGTGACAGACAGGCTGAACATCGGCGTGGACTGGACCATCCATTTCTCGCTGAACGACGAACTGGACGGGGTGAAAGACCCCTATCTCATCAAGAGCAGCGGAGCCTTCAAGAACACCGACTGCTACTCGATGCTCCAGTTATCGCTCACCTACAGTTTCAGCGAAAGATGTAAAACTTGTAATAAGGAAGATTAAGAACTCGTAAATAAAGAAGAATATTATATGAACAACTTGGATATGAACAGAATTCCTGAGCACATCGCCATCATCATGGATGGCAATGGACGCTGGGCTACTGAAAGAGGTAAGGACCGCAGCTACGGCCATCAGGCTGGAGTTGACGCAGTGCGTTGCATCACATCAGAGTGTACTCGCCTCGGCGTGAAGTATCTCACCCTCTATACCTTCTCTACAGAGAACTGGAATCGTCCTGCCGACGAGATCTCGGCTCTGATGGGATTGGTGCTCACTTCACTGGAGGATGAAATCTTCATGAAGAACAACGTGCGTTTCCGTGTTATCGGCGACATGAAGCGTCTGCCACAGGCTGTGCAGGATAAGTTGCAGGAAACCATGGACCATACTGCCAAGAACGATGCCATGACCATGGTGGTGGCGCTGAGTTACAGTTCGCGCTGGGAAATCATGAAGGCGATGAAGGAAACCGTGAAGGAAGCCATGGAGAAGGGCGCAAGCTACGAGGAAGTGGAGAAGATGCTGACCGAGGAGAACTTCGAGCAGCACCTGGAGACCAACTTCATGCCAGACCCAGACCTGCTGATCCGTACGGGCGGCGAGCTGCGCATCAGCAACTATCTGCTCTGGCAGATTGCCTACTCGGAGCTTTACTTCTGCGACACTTACTGGCCAGACTTCAACGAGGAGAGTCTGCACAAGGCAATAGAGAGTTTCCAGACCCGCCAGCGCCGCTACGGAAAGACCGAGGCACAGGTAGAGGCTGAGGAGGAAAGCAAGTAACATCCTCCACGATGATAGGTAAGCAAAGAAGATAAGTTACAGATACTATATATATAATAAGGTATATAAATGAACAAGTTTAGAAAGATTTTCATCCTGCTGCTGGGCGTTATGGCGAGTGTGCAGATGCTGGCACAAGATAAAATCGTTAATCCCGACATCTCGTATGCCGGAACACCCCGCACGCTGACCATCGGCGGTATCAATGTTTCGGGTGTGGAAGGATACGAGGACTACGTGCTCACGGGTATCTCCGGACTCTCGGTGGGTGATGAAATAGAAGTTCCTGGCGATGCAATCACCAGTGCTGTGAAGCGTTATTGGAAGCATGGCCTCTTCTCGAAGGTTGCTATCGCTGCCGACTCCATCGTAGGCGAGAAGCTCTATCTGCACATCTATCTGGCTGTGCGCCCTCGTATCTCGAACATCAACTATGTGGGCTTGAAGAAGAGTGAGCGTGAGGACATGGAGCAGAAGCTGGGCATGGTGAAGGGTACACAGGTGACCCCTAACATGCTCGACCGTGCCAAGATCCTCGCCAAGAAGTATTTCGACGACAAGGGATTCAAGAATGCCGATATCCAGATTAACCAGCGCGACGACGTGGCTAACAAGGGACAGGTGATTCTGGATGTCATCGTGGACAAGAAACAGAAGATCAAGGTTCATCAGATTACCATCGACGGTAACGAGAAACTCTCTGACCGCAAGATCAAGGGTGGATGCTTCTCGAAGGGTGCCTTTGCCAAGACCCACGAGGCTGGCAAGTTTGCCACCTTCTTTAAGTCGAAGAAGTTTACTCCTGAGCGCTGGAAGGAAGATAAGCAGAAACTCATCGAAAAATACTATGAGTATGGTTATCGCGACGCCCAGATTCTGGAGGACAGCATCAGCAACTTCGACGAGAAGCATGTAAACGTATATATCAAGGTGGACGAAGGCAAGCAGTACTTCGTGCGCAACATCAACTGGGTGGGTAACACCGTATATCAGACCGACAGGCTCAACTACCTGCTGGGTATGAAGAAGGGTGATGTATATAACCAGAAGGTGCTGCACAAGCGATTGAACGAAGACGATGATGCGGTGGCGAACCTCTACTACAACAATGGTTACGTGTTCTCCAGCATCAATCCTGCCGAAATCAACATCGACGGCGATTCCATCGACCTGGAGATGCGCGTGACAGAGGGACCTCAGGCTTACCTGAGCCACGTACGTATCAACGGTAATACCCGTCTCTATGAGAACGTAGTACGCCGTGAGCTCCGTACCAAGCCAGGCGACCTCTTCTCTAAGGATGCCCTGATGCGTTCGGCACGTGAGTTAGCTTCCATGGGTCACTTCGATGCTGAGAAGGTTTCACCAGATGTAAAGCCTAACTACGAGGATGGTACTGTGGATGTAAACTGGAACCTGGAGCAGAAGAGTAACGACCAGATTGAGTTCTCGCTCGGTTGGGGTCAGACCGGTGTCATCGGACGTGTGGGCTTGAAGCTCAACAACTTCTCTATGGCAAACCTCTTCAACAAGAACAAGGAGCATCGTGGTATCATGCCTATCGGTGATGGTGAGGTGCTGAGCATCGGTGCACAGACCAACGGTACCTACTATCAGAGCTACAACGTAAGCTACTCTACCAACTGGTTTGGCGGCAAGCGTCCTATCCAGTTCAGCGTGGGTGCCTACTACAGCAAGAGTACCGACGTGTCAAGCAACTACTACAACAGTGCTTACATGAACAACTACATGAGTTACATGTATGGCTACGGTTCCGGTTACTACAATAACTACGAGAATTATTACGATCCGGATAAGTACATCCAGATGGTGGGTGTGAGCCTCGGTTGGGGTAAGCGCCTCCGCTGGCCAGATGATTACTTCACCCTGTCGGTGCAGTTGGCTTACCAGCGCTACATGATGAGAAACTGGAGCTACATGCTGATGACCAACGGTAATGCGAACAACTTGAACTTGACCATCGCATTGAACCGTACATCAACCGACAACCAGCTCTTCCCACGTCGTGGTTCTGAGTTCGAGGCAAGCGTGAACCTCACTCCACCATGGAGTGCGTTCGACAACAAGGATTACAAGAACCTTGCCAACAACGCCAACTCTCCAACCTACTCTGAGGAGCAGCAGGAGAAGTATCGCTGGATTGAGTACCACAAGTGGAAGTTCAAGGCAAAGACCTATACCGCATTGACCAGCGGTCAGAAGTGTCTCGTCTTGATGACCCGTGTAGAGCTCGGTCTGCTCGGTGCTTACAACAAGTACAAGAAGAGTCCATTCGAGACCTACTATGTGGGTGGTGACGGTATGAGCGGTTACTCATCATACTATGGTGAGGAGACCATCGGACTCCGCGGTTACGAAAACGGTTCCGTATCTTATACCCGCAACACCGGTTACTATGCTTATGCCTACGACCGCTTCTCACTGGAGCTGCGTTATCCATTCCTTCTGGGCAATACCACTATCTATGGTTTGACCTTCGTAGAGGCAGGTAATGCATGGTATGATACCAAGGACTTCAACCCATTCAGCATGAAGCGCAGTGCCGGTGTAGGTGTGCGTATCTTCCTGCCAATGGTAGGTTTGATGGGTATCGACTGGGCTTACGGTTTCGACAAGGTATGGAACGGCAGCCAGTATAAGAAGGGTGGAAGCCAGTTCCACTTCATCTTGGGTCAGGAATTCTAAAAACGGATTTTATGAAGAAAATAGTATTGATGCTGATGATGGCTGTAGCAGCCATCTCAGCACATGCACAGAAATATGCATTGGTGGATATGGAGTACATCCTGCGCAATATCCCAGCTTATGAGCGTGCCAACGAACAGTTGAACCAGGTGAGCCGCAAGTGGCAGGCCGAGGTAGAGGCCATCAACCTGGAGGCAAGCACCCTGTATAAGAACTATCAGAACGAGGTGGTCTTCCTCTCTCAGGAGCAGAAGAAAGCCAAGCAGGATGCCATCATGCAGAAAGAGAAGGAAGCCAGCGACCTGAAGAAGAAATACTTCGGAGCCGAGGGCGACCTCTATAAGATGCGCGAGGCACTGATGGGACCTATCCAGGAGGAGATATACAACGCCGTGAAGGAAATCTCCGACCTGCGCGGCTACTCGCTTGTTATCGACAGAGCCAGCAACAATGGAATCATCTTCGGATCGCCAAAAATAGACATCAGCAACGAAGTATTGCAGAAATTAGGCTATTCTAACAAGTAATAAATGTTATTCAAGCAAATAATTTAGGTTATTTCGAGAAATAATTGTATATTTGCAGCCGAAAAGAAAGGGCACGGCTCTAAACAGAGCTCTTTACGAACAAAGAATAATAATTAAAAAAGAATAAAACAGAAATGAAAAAGCTTATTTTAATGTTGATGCTTTGTGCACCAATGACAATGATGGCTCAGAAGTTTGGCAAGGTTAACACCCAGCAGATTATGCAGTCTTTGCCTGACGTAGCTAAGGCTAATGGCGAGATGGAAGCTCTCCAGAAGCAGAAGGAGAACGAACTGAAGTCTATGCAGGATGAGTTGCAGCGCAAGGCTGACGAGTACCAGAAGGGTGCCAGCACCATGAACGCTACTGCCAAGCAGCAGAAGGAGACTGAGCTCCAGAACCTGCAGCAGAAGATTCAGCAGGCTTACCAGGACGGTCAGCAGGAGTTGCAGAAGAAGAGCAGCGAGCTGATGCAGCCTATCATCGCCAAGGTGCGTGCAGCTATCGAGGCTGTGGGCAAGGCTGGCAACTATACATACATCATGGAGGACGGCACTGCTATCTATACCGGTGCCAACGTGGTGGATGTAACCAAGGAAGTACAGTCTAAGATTAAGTAATCCAACGTAAGTATTACGATAATGAAGCTAAGGGCAGGCACAAGTGCCTGCCCTTATTTATCATCTAGCACATCTATTCACAAAAATAATCAAATAAGGTATCACGCATTATGAAAAAGAATCTCTTATTTTTGGCTTTCGCTCTTGTTGCCCTCTCGGCTTCTGCACAGCAGAGCCAGGCAGAGGAAACACAACCGACTGCCGTGGCTGCACAGCCAGCATGGCGCTTCGGCTACTTCAGCTTTGAGCAGGTTTTTCATACCATGCCTGGTTACGCCATAGCCAAGCATAATATGGACGAACTGCGCACAAAGTATGATGAAGAGACCAAGCGCGTGGAGAATGAGTTTAACAGCAAGTACGAGGAGTTTCTCGATGGCCAGCGCTCTTATGCCAAGACAATCCTGGAAAAGCGACAGGCTGAACTGCGTGAACTGATGGAGAAGAACATCGCCTTCAAGGCTGAGGCGAACCGACTCCTGAAGCAGGCTGAGGACGAGGCTTTCGCTCCGCTCAAGGCTAAGGTGAACGAGGAGGCTCAGAAGATAGGTAAGGAGAAGGGATTCGCCTTCATCCTCAATACCGACAACAATGCCGCTCCTTATCTCAATGCCGAGATGGGTGAGGATATTACAGCTGCGCTGGAGGAGAAACTGAAATGATGCTACCTGCCAATCCCGGACCTATCGGAATCTTTGATTCCGGATATGGCGGCCTCACCATCCTGCATGGTCTGCGCCAGATGTTGCCACAGTATGACTACATGTACCTGGGCGACAACGCCCGTGCGCCATACGGCTCGCGCTCGTTCGAGGTGGTGTATAAGTTTACCCGCCAGGCTGTGCTGAAGCTTTTTTCCATGGGTTGCCATCTGGTGATCCTGGGTTGCAATACGGCTTCGGCTAAGGCGCTGCGCTCTATCCAGCAGAGAGACATCCCGGAACTGGACCCTGACCGCCGCGTGCTGGGCATCATCCGTCCTACCGCCGAGGTGATAGGTACGCTGACCAAAAGTCGCCACGTGGGCATCCTTGCCACCGAGGGAACCATCAAGAGCGAGAGCTACAAGATGGAAATTGGTAAGCTGTGGCCAGATATCCAGGTAAGCGGAGTGGCTTGTCCGCTCTGGGCGGCCATCGTTGAGGCGAACGAGGCAGACAGTCCTGGTGCTGATTATTTCGTGAAGAAGCGCATCGACCAGCTGATGCGCATGGATGGGGACATCGATACCATCATCCTGGGTTGCACCCATTATCCACTGCTCATGAGCAGCATCGTGAAGAATCTTCCCGATGGCGTGAGAGTGGTACCACAGGGACAGTATGTGGCAAACAGCCTGAAGGATTACCTGAAGCGACATCCTAAGATGGAGCAGATGATAACCCACAATGGCACATGCCAGTATCTGACCACGGAAAGTGAGGAAAAGTTCAAGGAGTCGGCGCTGATATTCCTGCATGAGCAGGTGGACGTGACGCACGTGGACCTTGAATAGTTGATAATTTATAGTTAATAGTTTATAGTTATGCAAGAAACAAGACAAAACCGTATATCAAGACTTCTCCAGAAGGAGTTGAGTCTTATCTTCCAGTCACAGACCCGCATGATGCACGGCGTGATGGTAAGTGTAACCAAGGTAAGAGTGAGTCCAGACCTCAGCATCTGCACCGCTTACCTCAGTGTGTTCCCATCTGAGAAGGGTGAGGAGATTCTGAAGAACATCAATGCCAACGAGAAGACCATCCGCTTCGACTTGGGCAGAAAGGTGAGAAACCAGCTGCGCATCATTCCAGAGCTCCGTTTCTTCCTGGATGACAGCCTGGATTACCTGGAGCACATCGACGAACTCTTGAAAAAGTAAAAAAGTAAAAGGGTAAAAAGGTAAAAAGACAAATGAATTTTCCATTCTTTATAGCCCGCAGGTATCTCTTTTCCAAGAAGAGTACGCACGTCATCAACGTCATCAGTTCCGTTTCGGTGATTGGTGTGGCGGTGGCTACGATGGCGCTGGTCATCGTATTGAGCGTGTTCAACGGCTTTCACGACCTGGTGGCATCGCTCTTTACCAGTTTCGACCCGCAGCTCAAGGTGATGCCGGTGGAGGGAAAGACGGTGCCTGCCGATGACCCGATACTGACGAAGATACGCCAGTTGGCACAGGTGGATGTGGCTACGGAAACCGTAGAAGACCAGGCACTGGCTATCTATGCCGACCGCCAGACGATGGTGAAGATCAAGGGCGTGGATGATAACTTTGCTGAGTTATCGCATATCAACGATATTCTTTATGGCGATGGAAGCTTCTCGCTCCGTGCTGCCAACCTGCAGTATGGCACGGTGGGCATCCGTCTGGCTCAGACGCTGGGCATCGGGGCAAGATGGGATGGCTTCCTGAAGATTTATGCGCCTAAGAAGGAGGGACAGCTCGACATGATGAGTCCAGGCGACGGCTTCGTGGCCGATTCGCTGGTATCGCCGGGTGTGCTCTTCGCCGTGAAGCAGTCGAAATACGACCAGAATTACATCATCACCTCCATCTCCTTCGCCCGCAACCTCTTTGACCAGCAGGGCATGCTCTCTGACCTGGAAATCAGACTGAAGGAGGGCAGCGACCTGCAGGCGGTGAAGGCAGAGATGCAGCAGATAGCAGGCAACAAATACAAGGTGCTTGATAGATTCGAGCAGCAGGAGGATACGTTCAAGATTATGCAGATAGAGAAACTGATGGCGTATATCTTCCTGACCTTTATCCTGGTGGTGGCATGTTTCAACATCATTGGTTCGCTCTCGATGCTGATCATCGACAAGAAGACCGATGTGGTGACGCTGAGAAATCTGGGTGCCAACGACAAGCAGATAACGCACGTCTTCCTTTTCGAGGGAAGAATGATAGCCGTGATTGGTGCCGTGATAGGCATCGGACTGGGTTTGCTGCTCTGCTGGCTGCAGCAGCAATATGGCTTTGTGAGATTGGGCGATTCAGAAGGATCGTTTATCGTTGATGCCTATCCGGTGAGTGTTCACTATACGGATGTGGCAATCATCTTCGTAACGGTCATCGCCGTAGGCTGGCTTGCCGTATGGTATCCGGTAAGGGCGTTGAGCAAGCGTTTGCTCAACTAGAAAAAGTATAGGATATAAGAAGATTATATATTATTGGGAAACAAAAAAGTCTATCCGGTGTCGCCGGATAGACGTACGGCAGTGGCGGATGTATGTTCGCCACTGCCGTATTTATATCCGCCAGTGGCGGATAGAACTTTTTATGGGGATTCTTATTTCTTTCTGATGAGTGTCAAGCCATCGCGCAGCGGCAGAATCACCACTTCCACACGAGGGTCTTGGGCTATCATGTCGTTGAAGGCACGGATGCCCTTGGTCTGCTGGTCGCGGTCGTAAGCCGGGTCGATGACGTGACCGTCCCACAGGGTGTTGTCCGCCAGGATGTATCCTCCCGGGTTCAGGATGCCCATCACCATCTCGTAAGTCTCGATGTAGGTGCGCTTGTCGCCATCCACGAAAGCCAGGTCGAACATCACACCCAGTTTGGGTGCTTCAACGTTGGCATCGCCGATGCGGAAATCAATCTTGTCGGCAACATCCGAACCTTCAATCCAAGGACGGGTGAAATCCTCCATCTCGTCGTTGATTTCAAAGGTATAGAGCTTGCCGCCTTCCTGCAATCCCTGGGCAAGGCAGATGGCGCTGTAGCCACTGAAGGTGCCCACCTCAAGAATGTTCTTGGGGCGGACCATCTGTACCAGCATCTTGAGCAGTCGGCCCTGGATGTGCCCGCTCGCCATACGTCCGTGGATGGTATGGATGTTGGTGGCACGATAGAGACGGTAGAGATAATCTCCCTCCGGCTCGATATGCTGGCAGATATATTTGTCGATAAGTTCTGTCTCAGTCATCTTACTCCCCGTTTTCCTTCTGTGCTAAGATTCCGGCGATGGCAAGGTCGTAAGACGCCAGACCAAAGCCGCAGATTACTCCGAGGCAGGCGCAGGAGATGTAAGAATGATGGCGGAACTCCTCACGCTTGTGTACATTCGAGATGTGAACCTCTACGCAAGGACACTTCAGGCTGCGGATGCAATCCTGCAGGGCAATGCTGGTATGGGTGTAGGCACCGGCGTTGAGCACCACGCCATCGTAGGAGAAGCCCACTTCCTGCAACTTGTTGATGAGCTCGCCCTCGATGTTGCTCTGGTAATACTCAATCTCCACATCAGGAAACTTAGCCTTCAGCTTAGGCAGGTAGCTCTCGAAGGAATTGCTGCCGTAAATGCCTGGTTCGCGGACGCCCAGGAGGTTCAAATTAGGACCATTAATAATCTGTATCTTCATAATCACATGATTTTTTAAGTCTGTATCGTTTATTTTTTGTATCTTTGCAGATGCAATAGGCTGGCTGATATCAGCTAACCTGAATGCAAAGGTAATAATAAAATTGGAAACAGACAAGAAAATAGATAAGAAAATGGCTAATGACATCATCAAGAACTATATGAGATACCTCAAGCTGGAGCGAAACTATTCGCTCAACACGCTGGAGGCGTACCGGCACGACCTGGATTATCTGATGGAATATGCCAGGAACAACGACAAGGGGGTGCTGGAAATGAAACTGGAAGACCTGGAGAACTTTTCGGCGAGTCTGCACGACAAGGGCATCTCGGCAACTTCGCATGCCCGTGTATTGTGCGGCGTGCGTTCCTTCTATCGTTACCTGGTGATTGATGATTATCTGAAGGATGACCCTACGGAGCTCTTGCCATCGCCACAGATAGGAGAACATCTGCCGGAATATCTCTCGGTGGAGGAGGTGGATATGCTGGAGTCTGCCATCGACCTCTCGAAATGGGAGGGACAGCGCAACAAGGCTATCATCGAAACCCTGTTTTCCTGCGGATTGCGCGTGTCGGAGCTGGTGACCCTGAAGATCAGTCAGGTTTACGAGGAGGAGAAGTTCATCCGGGTGATGGGAAAGGGCAAGAAGGAGAGGCTGGTTCCCATCTCAGAAAAGGCGCTGAAGGAAATCAACCTGTGGTATATCGACCGCAACCTGATGAAGATTAAACCCGGCGAGGAAGACTATGTCTTCTTGAACCGCCGCGGCGCCCATCTCACCCGCCACATGATTCTCATCATGATCAAGAATGCGGCTCAGGATGCAGGCATCAAGAAGACCATCTCGCCCCATACCCTGCGCCACAGTTTCGCCACCGCCCTGCTCAAGGGAGGAGCCGACCTGAGGGTGATTCAGGCACTGCTGGGACACGAGGATATCGGCACCACGGAAATCTATACCCACATAGAAACTTCCGACCTGAGGGAGGCCATTCTCTACCATCATCCACGCAATATCAAGTATCGGGAAAAGCATTCGGGGGATAATCTGCCGTAAATGGTAGAATATCCGTGGAATTACGCTCTATTTTTCAGTGGAAAATGGCAGAATCTGAAAAAAAATGTGTAACTTTGCAGCCGCAAAATAAAGAACAGGAAATATTAATAGAAAATTAAAGGAAAATATGGCATATTTGTTTTCATCAGAATCAGTTTCTGAAGGACATCCAGATAAGGTGGCTGACCAGATTTCAGACGCCTTGCTTGACCAGTTCCTGGCTTACGATGATCACGCTCACTGCGCCATCGAGAGCTTCTGTACTACGGGTCAGGTTGTAATCATGGGCGAGGTTCGCTCTAACGTTTATGTGGATTTGCAGACCATCGCCCGCAAGACCATCAAGAAGATTGGCTATACCAAGAGCGAATATCAGTTTGACGGCGACTCTTGTGGTGTGCTCACCGCTATCCACGAGCAGAGCGACGACATCAACCGCGGTGTGAGCCGTGAGGAGGATGAGAACCAGGGCGCAGGCGACCAGGGTATGATGTTCGGTTACGCAACCAACGAAACCGCCAACTTCATGCCTGTATCACTCGACTTGGCTCAGCTCATCATGCGTGTACTTGCCGATATCCGCAAGGAGGGCAAGGTGATGACTTATCTCCGTCCAGACTCTAAGAGTCAGGTAACCATCGAGTATTCAGACGACAATGTCCCACAGCGCATCGATACCATCGTGGTTTCTACCCAGCACGATGACTTCATCAAGAAGGCTAACGGCGAGGATGACGACGAGGCTATGCTGGCTAAGATTCGCGAGGATGTGCTCAACATCCTGATTCCACGTGTCAAGACTCATCTGAGCGACAAGGTATTGGCTCTCTTCAACGACGACATCAAGTACTTCGTGAACCCAACAGGCAAGTTCGTGATTGGTGGTCCTCACGGAGATACCGGTTTGACAGGTCGTAAGATTATCGTAGATACCTACGGTGGCAAGGGTGCCCATGGTGGTGGTGCCTTCTCGGGCAAGGACTCAAGTAAGGTGGACCGTTCTGCAGCCTACGCAGCCCGCTATATAGCTAAGAACATGGTGGCAGCCGGTGTAGCCGACGAGATGCTGGTACAGGTAAGTTACGCTATCGGCGTGGCAGAGCCAGTAAGCATCTATGTAAACACCTATGGCAGAAGTCATGTGGACATGACCGACAGTGAAATCGCCAAGAAGATTGCCGAGATGTTCGATCTCCGTCCAAAGGCCATCGAGCGCCAGCTGAAGTTGCGCCAGCCAATGTACTTCGAGACAGCCGCCTACGGCCACATGGGTCGTAAGAACGAGGTAGTGGAGAAGACCTTCACCAGCCGTTACCATGAGGCAAAGACCATGAAGGTGGAGCTCTTCACCTGGGAGAAGCTCGACAAGGTGGATGAGATCAAGAAGGTTTTCGGACTTTAAGGAACGAACAAAATTAAGAGAGACCGGATTGAAACGATTCGGGTATTAAAGAATGGTGCAGCAAGCAGATTCGATACATACAGAAGTAGATGCTGAGGCTGGGTCGCAGCAGCAGAACTACAAGCAAAATCATAGCAGCCAACTCACGCCTAAGCAGGTGCTGAGTTGGCTGCCTAAGAATGCGACCCCTGCCCAACAGGATTCGATGATCAGGGCGCATATCAAACCCAGTGAGATTCACTGGAGCGAGATGCCTGACACCTTGCACCTGCCAGGACATGAGGCGGGCAAGAGCTTCAGAGACGTGAGTTTGCCACAATACTACCGTGAGTCGTTCTTCTCGAAAGACTCGCTCTTCCATCCTGAGCTGAAGGGTGGACGACTGGGAGTGGCGGGCGACCCTGTGCCTTATACGGTGGCAGGTGATAACTTCATCACCTCGCTGCTGCTCCTGTGCTTTGTGCTGGCATGCATTGCATTCTCCAAGTCGAAGCACTTCATCATCCGCCAGGCAAAGGCTTTCTTCCGCACGCAGCGCGAGGGAACCACCGTTATCACGGAAACCAGTTCAGAGGTGCGCTTCCAGCTGTTCTTCGTGGTGCAGACCTGTCTTCTGGTGGCCATCGGATACTTCATCTACTCGAAGGTATCCATCGGAGATACATTCATCATCGAGCAGAATCTGGTAATCAGCATCTATGCCGGTTGCGTGATGGGCTACTTCCTGCTGAAGGCATTTCTCTATTCCTTGGCGGGTTGGGTGTTCTTTGATAAGAAAAAAAATGAACAGTGGCTGAAGGCGTACCTCTTCCTGTTATCGTGCGAGGGTGTGCTGTTGTTCCCGGCAGTTATGCTGCTGTCTTACTTCGACTTATCGCTCCAAGTGGCGGTGATATACACCATAATAGTGCTAGTATTGGTTAAAATATTGTCATTTTATAAGAGTTACCTCATCTTTTTTAAGAGAAATGGCATTTTTTTGCAAATATTTTTGTACTTTTGTGCTCTCGAAGTAGTACCATTGTTTGCCCTTTGGGGTGGACTCGTATTAATCAGTCATTATTTGAAAATAAACTTTTAAGACAAGATGATTAAAAAAATTTTAGTTTCTCAGCCAAAACCAGCCAGTGAGAAATCTCCTTACTTCGATATCGAGAAGGAGTATGGCGTAGAATGTGTGTTCCGTCCATTCTTCAAAGTTGAGGGACTTACAGCGAAAGAATTCCGTCAGCAGAAGATTAATCTGCTCGACTACACTGCAGTCGTTTTTACATCTCGCCATGCAGTGGACAATTATTTCAAGTTGGCAAAGGAAATGCGTATCACCATTCCTGAAGACATGAAATATTTCTGTGTAATTGAGACTATTGCACTCTATATTCAAAAATACGTGCAGTATCGCAAGCGAAAGGTATTCTTCGGAGATACTGGCAAGATAGACGGATTGATGGCTCAGATGACTCGCCATAAGAACGAGAAATATCTGGTTCCATTGAGCAGCGTACATAATGACGACGTTCAGAATCTGCTCGACGAGAAGAAGTTGAACCACACTGAGTGCGTGATGTATCGCACCGTGAGCAACGACTTCACCGAGGAAGAAATCAAGAACTTCGATTATGACATGATGATTTTCTTCAGCCCTACTGGTGTCAAGGCTTTGAAGAAGAACTTCCCAACCTTCAAGCAGGGTGAAATCGCACTGGGTGCTTTCGGTCCTGCCACGGTGAAGACCGTAGAGGAGGAAGGCCTTCGCATCGACCTGGAGGCTCCAACCAAGGAGTTCCCATCCATGACGGGAGCGCTGAAGGATTATCTGAAGCGAAATAACAAGAAATAAGCAACGCTGCTTGAAAAAGCGGCTAAGCGAACAATAAGTAAGTAACGAAGCAAAGCTATATGTTGACAGAAAATGATAACACTTTCGGAAAGAGAGAGCATCTGTGCCGGAAAACGCTCATAGACCAGCTCTTTTCCGGGAAATCCCGTGCCCTGACGGCATGGCCCCTGAAGATGGTGTATCTGCTTGTTGACAAGAAGGAACAGGAGAGTGCACCCGTAGAGCTGATGGCGAGCGTTTCGAAAAGGTTCTTCAAGAGAGCCGTGAAGCGCAACAGGGTGAAGCGACAGATACGCGAGGCCTACCGCACCCGGAAGCAAGGGCTGCTGGAGCACATGGCGCAGATGCCCGACAAGCAACTGCTGCTCGCCGTAATCTGGCAAGACGGCAAACTGCACGACTCTGATGAGATTGATGCCAAGATGCAGAAAAACCTGCAACGATTAGTGGAACGACTATCTGACGATAGTGGAACAACTCTTTAGTGGAACGGCTATGAGTAATCTCAGCATCTTATGGAAATGGGTAAAGAAAGTGCTCGCCTGGGTACTCTTGCTGCCCATCCGCTTCTATCAGGTATGCATCACTCCCTATACACCGCCTTCGTGTCGCTTTCAGCCTACTTGTTCTGAATATGCCAGACAGGCTATCCTGAAGCATGGACCCTTCAAGGGACTGGCTTTGGCCGTGTGGCGCATCTTGAGGTGCAATCCTTGGGGTGGTTCGGGCTATGATCCCGTGCCGTAAGTTTCCGACTGTATCGTTGGGCCCCATATACATATTATATAATATATAAAGAAATCACATTCGATGGCAAAAAATTTTGTTGAAGAATTGAAATGGCGTGGTATGCTGGCGCAGATAATGCCAGGTACTGAGGAATATCTCAACACCCACATGGTGTCTGCCTATCTCGGAACCGACCCTACTGCAGACTCTCTGCACATCGGTCACCTTTGTGGTATCATGATGTTGCGCCACTTGCAGCGTTGTGGCCATAAGCCTTATCTCCTCGTGGGAGGTGCTACAGGTATGATTGGCGACCCTTCTGGCAAGAGCCAGGAGCGTAATCTTCTCGATTCAGAGACTCTCTATCATAACCAGGAAGCTATCAAGAAGCAGGTATCTAAGTTCCTCGACTTCGATGGCAATGAGCCTAACAAGGCGGAGTTGGTGAACAACTACGACTGGATGAAGGACTTCACCTTCCTCGATTTCGCTCGTGTGGTAGGTAAGCACATCACTGTAAACTATATGATGGCGAAGGATAGCGTGCAGAAGCGCTTGAATGGTGAGGCTCGTGATGGTTTGTCTTTCACAGAGTTCACCTATCAGTTGCTCCAGGGCTACGACTTCCTCTATCAGTATGAGAAGTATGGCGTGCGCCTCCAGTTGGGTGGTAACGACCAGTGGGGTAACATGACTACCGGTACTGAGTTGATTCACCGTACATTGGGTAACGACGCAGAGTGCTTCTGCCTCACTTGCCCATTGATTACCAAGGCAGACGGCAAGAAGTTCGGTAAGACTGAGAGCGGTAACATCTGGTTGGATCGCAACCGCACTACTCCTTACGCTTTCTACCAGTTCTGGTTGAACGTAAGCGATGATGATGCTGAGAAGTATATCAAGATCTTCACCGACCTCGACAAGGAGACTATTGATGCCCTCGTAGAGGAGCACAAGCAGGATCCAGGTCGCCGTGTACTCCAGAAGCGTCTGGCTGAGGAGGTTACCGTAATGGTTCACTCTCAGGAGGACTTGGATATGGCTATCGCAGCCAGCAACATCCTCTTCGGTAAGGCTACCAAGGAGAATCTGGCACAGCTCGATGAGGCTACATTGAACGATGTATTCGCCAATGTTCCTCACTACGACCTCGACAAGAACCTGCTCGGTGGTACAGCCGTAGATCTCTTCAATCAGGAGGGTATGCAGATTTTCCCAAGCAAGAGCGAGATGCGCAAGCTCGTTAAGGGTGGTGGCGTTTCACTCAACAAGGAGAAACTCGCTGCTTTCGACCAGGTTATAACTGCTGATGACCTGATTGACGGCAAGTATCTTTTGGTTCAGAAAGGTAAGAAGAACTACTTCTTGATTACCGTTAAGTAATCGTTAAAAGTATTGAAAATATTTGGTAGTGGAGAAAAAATCCACTACCTTTGCATCCGATTTGCTTGTCCTATGGTGTAATGGTAGCACTACAGTTTTTGGTTCTGTCAGTGGTGGTTCGAATCCGCCTGGGACAACAGGTCATAAATAACCCTTCAAGTCTTTGCGGATTTGGAGGGTTATTTTGTTATATAAGAGTTTAGTTTAGGTAGAGAAGGTTTATGCAAGAGATAGACTTGATATTTCAGCAGTATTATCGTCCGCTATGTCTTTATGCCACTCATTATCTGCATGATATCGATGAGGCTGAAGACGTGGTGCAGGATTGTTTTGTGAAATTGATAAGCAGGAGCATCATGCCGGAAAACATCAAGGCTTTCTTATATACCTCTGTGCGCAATGCCTGCATCGACCGGTTGCGCCGCCAGTCTCCGATAGATACGGAGATTACTCCTACCGATTTATGTGGCGTGATTTCTGATGACCTGGCACAGGAAAGCTCTTTCCGGGAGGCAGAACTGTGGACGGCTATCGAGCTATTACCTGATCGATGCAGGGAAATCTTCCTGATGAGCAAGCGTGATGGTATGACTTATCGGGAGATAGCCGAAGAACTCAACCTGTCGGAAAAGACCGTAGAACATCAGATTTCCAAGGCTTTAAAGACCTTACGAGGCAAGAAAGATGATTTTCTTGCAGATTTTTTCTATATTTTACCTTTCATCCATGGGGGTATTCTGTAATTCTTGCGTTATAGCAATAAAAGAATGAATAAAAGTACAGTTATGAAAGGTAAAGAGATTATTTTTGTGCTCTCAATTCTAGCCTTGCCAGCTCCAATGTTGGCAGGCACGCCGAAGATGATGGTGGAGGCTCAGACTTCTACCACCATCC